>Ga0209210_1000010_pt1 | contig 262452 bp, 271 predicted proteins | sample RifGroA1_FD_183991 | JGI IMG/M metagenome (GOLD analysis project Ga0209210, IMG submission 183991) | Contaminated groundwater microbial communities from Rifle, Colorado, USA - Rifle Groundwater A1 (SPAdes) (version 2) | ecosystem: Environmental > Aquatic > Deep subsurface > Groundwater >... | reverse complement strand
CGCCCAAAATTCTGAATTCGTTTGGGAAAATGGGGGGAAATCAGTGGGACGCGCTTCGCGCGTCCCACCTTTTGGCTTTGAAAAAGCCGTTGAGTTCTGTATTGGTGCCCCTGGCAGGAATCGAACCCACATCAACGCCTTAGAAGAGCGCTGCTCTATCCATTGAGCTACAAGGGCAATTTTCAAAATATAACAATATTAAATAGCTGGGTCAACAATTTCCGGTTTTTTATTCTTGGTCTCTTGGAATAATCGTATCTTGGTTTCATAGCGCTCTATCACCTTCTTAAGCTCGGAACGGTCTATGGTTTCAAGCGATATTTCGGCCGCGCCGGAGGTTATAAAGAAGCTTCCGCTGTTAATTCTCCAGTACATATTCGCGCCAAAAGCGACTATGACAATAAATATAACGACGAAAGAAACCAAAATGACGCTCCAGTCGCGGCGGGGATTTATTTCTTCGGCCTTAGACGGCTTTCCCGCGCCTCCGATAAAACTTCCCGCAAGATTTTTTAATTTAAAATTTTTTAACATACGATTATGCGGTTATGCGATTAATCGGCTTTTGACGGCGTTTTGGACGGATTTTTTAATTTTAACGCGCTGAAACTGAAATTCCCGTTCCAATAAGATGAAACCGCGATCTTTTTTCCGTTGTCGGGCGATGATTCGCCTGAAATTTTCTGGAATCGCGCGCTCTCAAATGAAATCTGATAAGGCAGACTCTCCAAGAGGCTTAATAAATGTATGGTATTGTCCCATGAACCTTTTGTCTTTAAAGAAAGACGGAAGGATTCGCTGTCCGCGTCCGTTTCGCTTTTCAGAGCTTCAACACCCACCGACTCAACCTCGAGCTTGACTCCGGCTATGCCGCCCAAAGAATCAATCATCTCTATGAAATCAACCGCGCCATTCGGCTGAACGAAAAAATCCGCAATCCGTTCTCTTTCTTCTTTTGTGTCATTCATAAGATTTTTTATTGACCGCAACGATTCTTCTTTTTTTATTCCGGATTCAATTTGAATCAAGCGATCGGAAACAATTTTATCCGTCTTCTTGATATTCGCGAATAAATAAAAACACGCGCCGAAAACGACTAAGTTAAGGACGAGCAAAGCTATTATTATTTTTTTTGTTTTTATCATAAATCAGATGACTGTTTTTATGGCGATGCTGAAATCTATGTCAGCAATCTTTGCGAAATTGGAAATCGGAAGGTCAACTTCGCTGAATTCTTTTTCGCTTTTAAGATTATCCGCGAACGACTTGAGCGCGTCGCGGCTTTTGGACACGCCTGTCACAAAAATTTGATACTGTCCATTTTTTGAATAACTCATTGATATGCCATCTATACTTATTCCGGAACTTTTCCTGCTGATAATTTTCAAAATTTTGTCTTTGACCAAAGACTCATTCCCTTCGGGTTTCAACAAAGCAATCCTTTCCCGTGATCTTTTTATGGAGGTCCGCAATTCTTCATCGTCCTTCGCGCGGCTGGACTTTGCCATCTTTTCAAATTCTTCATTTACAACTCTCCCCTTCACAGCCGACAAAAAATAAGACGGCGCGAAAGAAACCAAAAATAAAATTCCGGCCGCGAAAGAAAACGACAGAGCCACCACCGAAAGCCTTAAAAAATATTCTTTCTTAAGAGCTTTTTTCTGCGTATTTGGCAATAGTTCTAACATATTTTTATAAAATGGCGTTAATCGCGACCTTGCGGCATCGCCAAGCCTATGGCTACGGCAAAATTTAAGGACTCCAAGAAATCAATCTCCGGCAATCTGTCGCTTAAAGAAAAAGTGTTCGCCCAAACATCGGCCGTTTCCACTTCAATTTTCAAGTTCTGGGAAAGGTATTCTTTGAGTCCGGCAATTGCCGCGTCCTTTCCGCACAATATTATCTTGCTGATTTTACCGCCAGACTCGCCGCTTGAATCATTCTTGGCAAGCCAGTATGCGTAGAATTTGCTGATCTCGTCTTTAATGACCGAAACGATGCCGGCCAGAGAAAAAAATATAGCCACGCTCTCTTTGCTCTCGCCGTATAATTTTTCGTTTTTTATTTTCTTCGCCTCTTCCAACGAGACCGAAAAATTTTTCCGCAAAGCTTCGGTTATCAGATTGCCGCCCATTGAGAAAGTCGAGGTGAATCTGACCGTTCCGTCTCGGACAAGAGTAACCACTGTAACGCGGTCTCTTATGTTTATAATCATCACCGACCCTTTGCTCCCCTTTTTTACCGCCGAGCGGGCAATCGCCTTTGACTCAACTTCAAACGAAACCGCGGTCAGTCCGGATTTTTCCAACGCTTCGGCATAGCTTTCCGCCACCAGTTTCGGAATAACGGAGACAATGACATCCAAATGGTCGCTTTTCTTATGATCTTCGCTTATTAAGCTGTAATCAAAAAGAACCTCTCCCGCTTGCACCGGCACATTTTCTTCAAGCCGAAATTCTATGCTCTGCCTGATTTCATCGCCCCCCACTTTCGGAATTTCCGTTTTGAAAAAATAAGCTTTCTCTTCAGGCAATGAAGCTTTGACGAAATTCAAACCATACTTCCTCTTCAAAGAAGAGAGGATTTTTATGAGTTCGTCCTTTTTATTTATTTCCCCGGAAACAATCACCCCCGGTGGGAGTTTTTCTTCTCCGAAAGCGGTTGGAATAAGCCCGTTTTTGCTTTTTGAAAATTCAATAAAACGAATCGCCTGATCCGATATGTCCAAGCCCGCCGCCGACATTTCCAAATAGCGCGGCGGGGCAAATATGGAGAAAAGTTTATTTTTAAATGACATATTGAAAAATTTTTCCTAATCCGCGCCGACAGACACGGCGCGCGATTTTTAATTCTTTTTAATTATAACACTGTCTAGAAAAATTTATAAGCGATAAATCCAATAATGACAATGCCAACAACGAGAGTGAGGAGATTAAAATATTTAAAAGCGAGCTTGCCGATGTGTCCGCCAAAAAGCTTCATGAGATACGCTACTGCAAAAAACCGCATCCCTCTGCCCAAAACTGAAGCAATTACAAAAATTAAAAAATCTATGCGGAAAAGACCTCCTGCTATGGTAAAAATTTTATAAGGTATCGGCGTGAACGCGGCGGTGAATATCGCCCAGAAAGCGTTTTGTTGAAAAAGCATTGAGACATGTTCCAGCTCGTTTTCAAGATGATAAGTTTTGACTAAAAGCGTTCCAACAAAATTGAAAAACAGAGCGCCGATGAGGTACCCGAACATACCTCCAACTACAGACGCTATGGTTGTAATCGCGGCATAGTACCACCATCTTGAACGAAGCCTCGCCACAATCGGCATAAGGAGCAGATCTGGGGGAATCGGAAAAAAAGACGACTCGGCGAATGAAATCAAGAAAAGCCATCGTCCCGCATTAGGACCTTCTATGTGCTTTATCATTCTGTCGCGCAGTTTTATTTTGAATTTTTCCATTTTATTTTTTATTTTACACTGCTTCCCTCTTTAACATCATCATTCGTCTTAAGAATTGAAAAAGGAGAGTCGCCTCCGCCGACCGCGAGAATCATTCCCTGACTTTCGTAACCGCGGATTGTTCTCGGCTCCAGATTCGTCGCAAACGCGCATTTGATGCCAACCAAGCTTAATGGGTCTGAAAAATGTATAGCAATGCCGGAAATTATCTGCCTCGGCGACTCTTCGGCGAAATCAACTTTCAAAAGCAGGAGTTTGTCAGTGTCCAGAATTTTCTCGGCGCTTATTATCTTCCCTATTTTTATCTCCACTTTTTTAAAATCTTCGTATGAAATCATGATTGTATGCAGTCCTCGTAAATAATGATCCAAATTTAACATGAAAACTGAACTCGTGCCACACACAAAATAGGTTTTAGTTTGTAGGTGGTAGGTTTTAGGGAAAAAGAAAAGAGCGCGGGAGGGAGATTTTTAGATTTTGGTCTTATCCAAATAACTCTGCAAGATTACCGCGGCGGCGGAGGCGTCAATCATTTCTCCGCTATCGTCCTCGACGCGCATCTTTTTCGCCTCGGACGATGACATAAATTCCGGCTCCATATAGACAGGCAGAGATGTTGCATTTTCAATTTCTGTCTTAAATTTCAAAATGTCTTTCATAATCGGATTGTCTTCCCCTTTAAAATTTTTTGATTCGCCAAGAATTATTGCGATCATTGAATTTTCCGCGCAGAATTTAGCAATTTGGTTAACCAATTTTTTGTCATTTGGATAAACAATTTTTGGAAAAGCGATTTTTTGATCTTCGTCGGACAAAGCGATTCCCACTCGCTTCAATCCGAAGTCAATTCCCAACAGTCTCCCCGTTTCTTTTTTGCGCTGTATCGGCATATTATTTTTCTCCTTTAAGGATTATTTTTTGGTCAAAACCGCCCCGCTCTTCCAGTTTTTTTCTTCTGATCTCCTCCACATTTTCATAATCGGTCATTTTTTTCAAAGCTTCAATCACCTCAATAACATCCGCCAATTCTTCAGGGCTATTGTCCTTTAAAAATTCTTCCGTCTTTTCTCCGAGCTTTTTGACAAGCTCCACTTTGTATTCTTCGTCTGAAGCGATTCTCTTTTCATAAAGCACCCCCTTCTTATCTAGAATTTTCGGTATTTTATCTCTGACTAATTTAGTGTAGCTTTCCATAAGTTTCACTTGAATATAAATTGAAATAATCTTATTATAATAACATATGGATCCATTCATCTCACAAAACATTTGGTTTTTCGCGCTTATTTTGCTGTGGGTTCTGCCGTGGAAAGGCGTCGCTCTGTGGAAGTCGGCGAGAAACGGCCACAAATATTGGTTCATCGCTTTGCTCATAGTGCAAACTTTCGCGATTTTGGACATAATCTACATATTTATTATTGATAGGAAAAAGATAAAACAGATGCCGTTGAAATTAGATGGCATGAAATAATTCCGTAATTATAGAAAAATTGAACTGTCTGTGCTAATGTTTCAATTAATCCGAATATTCTGCTAAGCAGAATATTTTAGGAGAGGTGTCAGAGTGGTCTAATGTACCTCTTTGCTAAAGAGGCAGGGGCCTTAAAAGTCCCTCGAGGGTTCGAATCCCTCCCTCTCCGCATTTTAAAAATCCGCCAATCCCGTGGCGTGATTTTTTTATGCGGAGAGGAGTTCTGCTGGGGAGCAGAATGTGAGGGATTCGAAGCCCGATTGAGTATTTTTTGGAGTTTCTGAATGAACAAAAAATCCAATCGGGATACTGCTCCCGTAAGGAGAGAAATTCCCTCCCTCTCCGCCAAGAATCACATTTCGAAAAATCAAGGTTGGTTGCCTCGGCGCATTGCGCCTCGGCAACCTCTTTCAATTTCGCTGAATGTAAAACTTGGCGGTGTTTTTTGGACGAAGTTCGAACATCAATCAAAAAACACCGCCAAAATTCGGAATTATTTCGAACTTTATCCCGTAGATACCGCCAGTTGGGAAATTGTAATTAATCCGGCTTACATAAAACCAATTTTGATTATTCGTTTGGCTGATTGTTCATCTTCATGATAAGATTCAAGAAATGACAACGGCTCAACAAATTTTGCAATTCCTTCCCATCATCATCGCCCTAGGCGGATTATTTTTGGCTTTTTATATATTTACAAAAAAGAAACGCAAAGAAACGCTAGTCTGTCCGCTTGATTCAAACTGCGACGCCGTGGTACACAGCCGGTATTCAACATTCTTGGGCATCCCTTTGGAAGTTATGGGGATGTTTTATTTCGCTTTCATATTTTTATTTTTTCTTGCCGCTTTATTCTTGCCCGGACTTAATTTAGGTTATTTTATGTTTATTCCGCCGATTATGACTCTTGGAGCTTTTCTGTTTTCCATTTACCTCGTGATGGTTCAAATGCTTTTGATTAAAGAGTGGTGCGCGTGGTGTCTTGTGTCCACAGTCTTATGCGTAACGGAATTTGTTCTCATCTTAAAGATCTCGCCTCTTAATATAAAAAGTTTATTTATGGTGATTTTCAATATCTAGACGAGTTCTGATTTAATTTTATGAAAGGAGAAATAATCCAGTGGAAAGCTTATGAATACAATCACAGAGAGAAAAGCTCTGACTGGTTTTGGGCGCTCGGAATTATCGCTTTTTCCGCCGCGGCGGCGGCGGTAATATTCAACAATGTAATTTTCGCCATATTCATAATTTTGAGCGCCTTCACCTTGAGTATGTACGCGGCGCGGAAGCCGTCGCTCATTAACATTGAGCTCAATGGCAAAGGAATTATTGTTGACAAATATCTTTATCCGTACCAAAACATTGAAAAATTCTGGGTGGACGAAAGACCGTCCGGCAATGTCATAATCATAAAGTCACTAAAGAAAACTCTTCCTTACACGACCGTATCGGCAGGACAAATTGACCTTGAAGAAATAAGAGAATACTTATCTCGCCACATTGAAGAAGAAGAAATGGCTGAGCCTCTTGTTCAGACGATAACGGAGTATTTGGGGTTTTGAAAATTTTACAGTACCATTCAAAAATTATTCAACAGACGGTTATCCACAAATAGATTACTGTCATTTAAGGAATTATGGAAACAAAAAAGAAGGGGTGCGTTTATATACTTAAGGGAAACAATAGTAAATTTTATGTTGGCAGTACCAACGATTTAGAAAGACGATTGAAACAGCATAACAATGATCACACTCAGACAACCAAAAAAATGAATGGGTTTAAATTGGTTTTGTCTCAAGAGTATGACTCTCTTCTTATTGCTCGAAAAATAGAAATGAAAATAAAAAATCTCAAAAGAAAAGACTGTATTGAAAAAATGATAAATGACGGCTATATTAGACTAACGGCATAACAGAATTCGTCGTTCAAAGCCGACGCTACGGTCGGCTCCCCGACATTAACGTCGGGGTGGATACCTGCCCGCCATGCCCTAAGCCCCTGTAGTTCAATGGATAGAACGCAGGTTTGCGGAACCTGAAATTAAGGTTCGATTCCTTACAGGGGCATAGGCTATGGCAGGCGGGGGACGCAAGCTTGCGGAGCTTGCAATCGAGGTTCGATTCCTCGCGGGGGCATTGGTAATTTAAAACAAAAACTCCTTGTAGGAGTTTTTGTTTTTAGGCGGCTTTTTTTATCAACGCCGATATTCGGGACTTTTTTCTGGATGCGTTGTTTTTCTTGATGTATCCGATTTTAGCGGCTTTATCAATGGCTTGATAAGCTGACGGCAATATCGCCTTGGCTTCCGCTACTTTCTTTTCGGCGACAAGTTTCTTGATCTTTTTAAGAACATCACTCATGGCATCCTTTCGGCGGATGTTATAAACTCTCTTTCTTTTTGACCCTCTTAAGGCTTTTTTTGCTGATTGTATTATTGGCATGTGTTTCAATCTAAAAATTAAAATCTCAAATCTAATTAAAATCTAACAAATAAAATTTTACAGAATCTAAATGAATAATTATTGTTATCTTTGTTATTGAGATACTCTAGCAGACTTTTTGCAAAAAACAAGACCGGCATAGAAAAAAGCCTTTTATCCGAAGATAAAAGGCTTTTCAATTTTGTCTGTTTTGAGCTAAAATGTCGAAATAAATAAAAGAAGTTGGATAAATTCGTAACTTTCTTGTGCGTCTTTGTTGGCTTTGTTAGCTTTGAATCTGCGTTCACCCTCAGTGTCGTCAGTAATATCACTTTCTGCGACCTCGCCTTAATTTTGGCATCTTTTCTAACTCTGGTAAAACGAGGCTTGTTCCCTTTACCCATATTATTTCTCCTTAAAAAAATTATCAGATGTTGGGTGATTTTTGTCTAAGCTTTGACAAAAATATCTTTTGGCCAATTCGGAATTGTCATTTCCGAAATTTTATATTTTATGTCAACCATTTCAGAATTAGCGAGACACGGCAACAAAGGCTTAATTTCTTCCATAATATCTTTTATCTCGTTGAAAGTTTTTTTGGTATTATTTCTAATCCGAAATCCTCTGATTTTGCATTGCCTTTTCATTAGATCGTTAATTATTATGGCTGTTTCTTCTTTGTTGTGCTCTCCCCCTAACAAGCGGTACTTGATTTCTAAAATCAAATCTATATGCCTAATGTTGATTGACTCTTCTTCCTTGTAAGTCTCGGTAAACTTTATTTCTATTTTTCCATTTTCTAAGTTTCTTCTTTTATCTTTATACAACTTAAGACACAAAGAAATGAGACCGCCACCGGCTAAAATTTCTATAATCACATGAGCTATTGGACTCATAACATCTTCCCCCCCCTTTTTTTCAAATTGAAAAGAACTGCAAAATAAAATAACTGGTGTCAGACTAGCATATTAGTGCCAAAAATCACAGGCCTGTCTCATTTTTCGCTTCGGTTATCATTATTAGGACTTACGCAGTTGGATGCAGTTCAAGGCGCGAGCGAGAAGCGACCGAACCATACTTCGCAGTATGGTGAGGGAGCATCGGAGCGAAGCAACGAAGAAATGCGCCGACTGCGTAAGTCCTATATATGATTTCCAAATTAAAAGGTACTGTTGAACACAAAGACGCAAAATTCATAATTCTTATGGTCGGCGGAGTTGGTTATAAAGTTTTTTTGGCTTCTGAACAGCTTGAAAAAATAAAAGAGTCCGCCAATATTTCACTTTGGACATATTTGGCGGTTCGCGAAGACGCTCTCACCCTCTACGGCTTTGAAGAAAAAGAGGGGTTGAATTTTTTTGAAATGCTTATTTCCATTTCCGGAATCGGACCGAAAACAGCTTTGGGAGTCATTAACGCCGCCACTATTCCGACCCTTAAAAAAGCCGTGGCTTCGGAAGACATCTCCCATCTCGTGAAAGTTTCCGGCATCGGCAAAAAAATCGCTGAAAAAATAATATTGGAGCTAAAAGGAAAATTCGGCCGAGAAGAATCCGGCGAAATAAGCTTGAAAGACGAGGTGGATACGATGGAAGCGCTGAAATCTTTAGGCTACAGCCAAAGCCAAGCCAGAGAAGCTCTTAAACAAGTTGACAAAAACATCACAGGCGCAAGCGAAAGGGTTAAGCAAGCGCTTAAAATTCTTGGGGCAAGCCGTTAGAAATTAAAAGTTTATACTTTTAATTTCATAGAATCTTTTTTTTCTTACCCCAAATTACGAAATGCAAAAAATTCAGGTCTGGTTGAGCAAAAACATTTAGAGATAAACAACTTTTGCGGCCCGAGGACCTGAATTTTTGCATTTCGTAATTCGGGGTTCTTAACTTTATGAACTTGATAACTTTATAAACTTTTAACTTTTTCAGAATGAATACATCTCATTGAGTTTATTTTTCGTCAGCTTCCCCATTTCGCCTGCCTCATCATTGATGCCGTATTTTTTCTGAAATTTTTTCAAAGCCAGCGAAGTGCAATGGCCGAAATTTCCGGTTATCGGACAATCATGCTTATTAAAACCCTCCGGCGGATACAACTTCTCAAAATTCAGGGCGGTTTGAAGAGCGAGAATTGACTCGTTGTTTTTTACGCCTTTTTGCAGAGTCTCTTCCCATTTATGAGGAAGAAGTAAAGTATCATAAGCAAGTAATTTTTTCTGGTTATTCTCAAAAAAGCTGACCGAGCCGATATAGGTCTGAAAAGCTAGCTCTTTTATCACAGATTTTCTTATTTTATCATTTGTAAACTGCGACTCATATATGTAGCCGTACTCAATGAGCATTCCGACTGGATCAAGGGTATTATGCGCACCGATGGCAATAAGCTTCTGATCTTCCACGATTCCATCTTGCTCCTGTATAAAATTGCTCACTGGATAAAACTTCGCCAGCTGGCTGAAAATCGGCTCTGCCACTGCCCTGCTTGCTCTGGCGTTTGAGTATTGGGCTTCGGGAACATAGATGGCAAAGCCGGAATATTTTCCTTCCTCCTGCCTTTTTCTATTGCGAGTCGGATCGTCATTGAAATGTATGTGGAGGACGATATCAATATTATTTTCATTGGCCCATTTGTTTATGCCGTAAAGTTTCAAGGCCGTTTCGGCTGGAGCGGAATTGTGAATGACCCCTTCCACGCTAAACACATCGCCTGCGCGGACAAGCTCGGACATTGTTTCTTTTTGTTTCTTGGAAAATTCTTTTATTGATTCTCTTTCTTTGTCAAAATAATTAAGGAAAATAGGATTGTAGCCGTTCTTATCACGGACAAGAGTGACCTCAAATTTATCGTTGCTCTTAAAAAATTCCGCCAAATTTAGCGCCAGGTCAAGGTTGATTTTCGCCTCTTTCACTCCTCTAAACTCCGCTCCGCCGGATTCATCGTCGTGTCCCGCGACGATGAGCAATTTTATTTTACTTTTTGTCTTTTCAACCGCGGAATAATGCTCTTTCAGCGCCTCCGTCGTAGTGCTGTCGGCAAAAAACACCGACGCGATGAAATTTTTAGCATTCTTGATTATAGAAATTTTCTGCCAACTCAAAATATCCGGGCTTCCCGCAAAAAACCAGGAAAAATAAAATATTGCGCAAAATAAAGATATGTATAATATTTTTTTCATTGTTGTGATATAAATTATACATAAATTTACGCCGTCCGGTAATGATATGTTTACCAAAAAATATTAGCGAGATGAAAAAAAATAATAATGAAAATTGAAATCTACAATAACTCTGTTGAGAAATTCATTGAATCGCTGGAGAAAAATACTGCCGCAAGAACAATCCATGTAATCAACTTGCTGGAAAAGTTTGGCAATGCGCTTGGGTTGCCTCATAGTAAAATGGTTTTAAGGGGAATATTTGAGTTAAGAATCCACGGCAGTCAAAATGTTAGAATTTTTTACGCTTTTTCCAAAAACAAAGCGATTTTGTTGCACGGTTTTATCAAAAAAACTTCTAAGATACCAAAGAAAGAAATCAGCATCGCCATAAAAAGATTTGACGGCCTTGAACAATAATAACATATATGTTATATTAGCATTATGAAAAATTTCAATGAATTAAAAAAGAAACTACTGCAAGATAAAACAGTCAAAAAGGCTTATGGTGATTTAGCGCCTCAATACGCTCTAATAGAAATGATAACAAGAAAACGCTTGAAAGCCGGCTTGAGCCAAGAAACGCTTGCCCAAAAACTCGGCACAAAACAATCAGCCATAGCGAGATTTGAGTCAGGCAAAACCAACCCGACTTTGTCATTTTTAACAAACATAACAAGCGCGCTAAACGGAAAACTGATTATTTTGGTAAGGTAAAAAGTTTTTATTTTTTAGACTTTAATCAGTTTTTAGATTTTATTTTTAAGATTGAAATTTATGCCTGAATTACCCGAAGTCCAAACCATAGTATCGGATTTGCGAAAAATTTTGCCGGGACTAAAAATCGCGGGTGTTGAGACTGACTGGGAAAAGATGTTTCCCGCCCGAGGCGGGTCCGCCTTAGGCGGAAAAAATACCCCCTTTGAAAATTTTAAAAAAGAAGTTGTCGGCGAGAAAATTTTAGATGTTCGAAGATTGGGTAAAAATATTCTCATTGATTTAACTGGCAACAAGACAATCCTCGTCCATCAGAAAATGACCGGCCATTTTCTTTACGGCAAATGGGAACTGGTAACCCCGCCCAAGAAAGGCGGAGCAAGATGGCTGGGCAAAGAAGCGGGGGCAATAAGAGACGACCCCCAAAACCGCTTTATTCATCTTGTTTTTGATTTATCCAACGGCAAGCAACTGGCCTTAAGCGACTTAAGAAAATTCGCCAAAGTTCTGCTGTGTCCGACCGATAAATTAAGCGAACTGGAAGATATCAATAATTTAGGCCCCGATCCGACCGCCCCAGATTTTGATTTTAATAAATTCCAAGATCGGCTATCCCCGCCACAAACGGGACAAGCCGGCAAAAAAGGGAAAATTAAAACGGTTTTGATGGATCAGTCCGTCTTTGCCGGTATCGGCAACATTTATTCCGATGAAATTTTGTGGCTGGCCGGAATTCACCCGTTGAGGCAAGTTTCGTCTTTGACTCAAGAAGAAATGAAATCAATTTTCACTTCTACCAAAAAAATTTTAAAGAAAGCGATTGAAGCCAGAGGCACTTCCGATTCTGACTACCGCGACCCTTCCGGCAATAAGGGAGGATATCAAAAAATGCTTTATGTTTACGGATTGGAAGGAGAAAAATGCCAAAAGAAAGACGGCGGTATAATCGCCCGCCTAAAAGTCGGCGGCCGCTCCGCGCATTTCTGCCACTTACACCAAAAGTTGTAAAAATGCCAAAAGAAAAAGCAGGTCGCGTCACTGTTTGGACCAACGGACCTGCTTTAAAAACACGGCTGAAAGAAATAATGTCACAATAAATTACCGATCGTCTATTCTAAAATGCGGAAATTCATCAAAAATTTCTTGTAAAGTTGGAAGTGCTGGATAATCGTAATTCTCTACCGCCTTTTGCTGAACTAATATCCTTATGACTGAAAAAACCCTGCCATTATGATCGTGGCCTTTTATCAAGGTGGCTTTATCCAAACCATTTTCCACTTTTTCCAACACAACACACTTGGTTAATTTTTCCTTTTCTTTGGCGGTTATGGGGTAAATTTCAAAAACCGAATAACCAAACGCAGTTGGTTCATAAAATTTCCTTCCGCTAAGGCTTGGTAAAAAGTGTTTGAAAAAATGATTTCTTAAATCATTATCTAGTATTTTCACGACATTTCTCCTTTCATTTTAGTCCAGTAGACTATTGTTAAAGTACCAAACCAGATTGGCTAGAATCAGGCTTGAATTATCAAAATCTGCTCTTATTATGCACAAATTGAGCTTCTTGTCAAGCCAAAAAATAATTACTGACGGCGAATTTGAATTGTTCAATAAATAATTCTTTGAAAAATCTGGCGCTGTTTTGCTCATAAAAAAGAATCACCGCTTTTTTGTAATCAGCCTCATTGACGCTTCTGTAAGAAAGCGGGCAAGCATTGTTTGCCAAAAGAATGGCGTTCCCCAAAAGCCTTGATGCGCGCTTATTGCCGTCCTCAAACGGCTGGATGTAAGAAATCATAAGCGTTGTAAAAATCGCTTTGGAAAAAGGATCGTTCAGTTTTTTATTTACAACCTCAACCGTTTTTCCCATCATTTCTCTTATCTGGTATTCGTTATCCAACGGTCTGTATTTGGTGCCGGTAATGCCCACGGCTTTTTTTCTTAAACCTTTCGCCACGCTCAATCCGTCAACGATAAGACCGTGAACATCTTCAATCTTTTTCAATGTTAAGTTTTTAAACTCGTTTCTGTTTCCTATAATATATTCCAGAGCTTTTTTATGGTTTAAAATCATCGTCGCTTCTTTTTTTTTGTGCCCTTCGGCTTCTTTGTTTTCTTTTATTAAAATTTCCGTATCTATCAAAGAATATGTGTTGCCTTCTATTTGCGAGGATTTCCAGCTAAGCTCCACCGTCAGTCTTTCAAACTCTTTTTTAATTATCGCGGGGGGCAATTTTTTGATTCTTTTTTCATAACCATCATTCAGATTTTTTAATTCATCCGATTCCCCTTCGGAAAAAATTCCACCAAGGCTGTCAAAAATTCCAAAATTAAATCTTTCAAAAGCCAAACTCCTCTCATCGGGAGATTTTTTAAAATATTCTTCAATGTCAAAATAAGCGAGCAGAGGATTTGCCGATTTCTCTTCATAGTAAACGCTTCTGCCTTCTCCTTTGCGTTCAACAAGCTCGGCTTTAATCAGCGCATTTATACTTCTTATTATTGTTATTCTTGAAGCGCCAGAAGAAATGGATGCGAGATAATTTACTATCTCGGCATTGCCGGCTTTTTTGTTTTTCCTGATAAATTCAAGGATGTTTAATTCCCTTTTTGTGAGTTTTTCCATACAGCGAAATTGTATCATTAAATAGTCTTAATTGCATCATTTTTGAGATAATTACCAAAAAATCCTTATTCTAAGGGCATTTAATTGTATCATAAACATCAATTATTTGTATCATTCTAAATTTCCAATGTTCTAAATTCCCAACATCCTAAACAAAGCGATTCCGAAAGCCACTGACACATTGAGCGATTCTTTGTCGCCTTTCATTGGGATCTCCGCGACAATGTCCGCAAGTTTTAGAAGTTTTTGAGGAATGCCCTCTACTTCATTGCCGACAAGAAATAAAACGGGCTTCTTAATTTTTACTTTTTTATAATCAACGGAATTTTTCGCCTGTTCTATCGCAACAATATGAAATCCTTCTTTCTTCAAATTTTTGATAAAATTGGCCGGATTTTCGACAGATTCCCAAGCGATTGTTTTTTGAGAATTCAAAGCGACTTTGGCAAAGTCTTTTCTTTCCACACCGAATCTGTCCACGGGCGACGGCGTGTATCCGCTAAGAAATATTTTCGTCACGCCAGCGGCATTCGCCGTCCTCCACATTGAGCCGACATTATGCACGCTCCTTATATCGTGAAGCAAAACAAAAACTTTGTTTTTGTTTTTTGCGGCAGTATTTGTTTTCATTAGGAAATATTAACCCTGTGTCAGAATAAATCAATCTCAATCTCTATGGCACCCCATCGCGGAGTTAGTTGTTTTTTATTTTTTAAGGATTATACTTTTAAAAATGATAAAGGAAAAACAACAATTTAAGGTTATTATAGAGCAAGACGCAGATGGCTTGTTTGTCGCGTCTGTTCCATCTTTGCCCGGTTGCCACACGCAAGCAAAAACTATCGCGGAGCTTAAAAAAAGAGTGAGGGAAGCAATCTCCTTATGTCTTGAGGTTGCCCAGACTGATCCTCAATATAGAAAGAAATTAGAGCTTTTTGCATATGAGCCTAATTTTTTAGGACTTGATCTGGTAACAGTATGAGCAAACGGCTTCCTTCGTTAAAATCAAAAGACATAATTCGCGCACTAAATAAAATGGGTTTTTGCAAAATCCGACAGAAAGGTTCTCATATGTTTTTCAAACATCCCGACGGAAGATTCACTTTAGTCCCTCATCGCAGCAACGAAGATATCGGGAAAGGGTTGCTGAGACAAATTCTTAGAGAAATTAATATTTCACCAAAAGAACTTGCTGGTATGTTGTAATATTTAATCACCTCTTTTTTGTCATTATCAATATATGTAATATAATACTGCTATGTTAAACACATTCCCAAGCCTTTTAACTTTCAGTCTTTTGGCTCCATTGATTTTGAGAGTCGTTTTGGGTTTGATTTTTATCAATCTCGGCTACATTGAACTAACTTCGGAAAAGAAAAGGTGGCACGCGTTTTTTGAAACTGTTCACCTAAAACCAGCAACAGTATTCGTAATCCTGATGGGACTTTTTGAAATAGTTGGCGGTTTTTTCTTAATCGCCGGCTTTTTGACCCAAATTATGGCGTTAGTATTTTCAATAATAACTTTCGGCGAATTTTACGCGGAGTACCGCGAGGAAACACTGCTCAAAAGAGATGTGATTTTCTATCTTCTCATCTTCGCCATATCCCTTTCCCTATTTCTTTCAGGTGCCGGAATCTTCGCCATAGATTTGCCTCTATAAGCTCAAAAATTAGTATTAGAATGGTGTCAAATTGTGCGCCCAGTAGGAATCGAACCTACGACCATTTGCTTAAAAGGCAACTGCTCTACCGACTGAGCTATGGGCGCGCGCTTCTCCAAAGAAAAATTGCAACAACTTTATTGCAGTCTGCAAAATATAACACGAATTAGAAAAAATTCAACTTAAAAACCCTGAATTACAAACCCCCGTTTTCCGTCTTTGCGAGTCGGTATTCCGACGCGGCAATCCAGAGTTTGTCGCGCATGATCATAGACTTCCGCGCTTCGCTCGCAGTGATGGTGTAAGAATATATGTGGTTTGGTAATTCAAAGTGATTATATCTTTTGATTGTTAAGTCTGATCGTCGAGTCCTTGATTTTTATTGGCGTTTCCGCTAGTGTAATTTTAGTAATTAGGCTGACTATGAGTCAGTAATCATAAATTTTCAACCGATAAAGGAGGTTTATTATGAAAGGTGAATTGTTCTTTGAGATCCCCGACGATCAAGGGGTCATGGCAAGGATTGTTGAAGCTGTTCCCTCGAGTTGGTCTTGGGTAGATGGCGCGCTTCGCGCTCCCAGTTCCATGGTTGCCTCTGGGCAAGTTGAGGAAAATACCGGCTTTACACTCCAGCGTTTCCACAGTATCCATCCAACAATCATCGGTGGATACGACGGCGGCAAGGATGAACGCGAGAGACCTAATATCTTCGCGATTATGGTGGAGCAGAAGTTACCCGGCTTCATCAGCTTCAACGAGGCGGGCTACGATGCGGATATTATAACTCTTGAACTCGCCAAGAGTGTCGTTGTTGGTTTTCTTCGGAAGGGTTATCGCGGCGGCCTTTACTTTTACAAGGATTGCTACGACAACAGAAAACATGATAATCCCGCATATTGCAAAATTATCTTCCAGCCGTGGCAAGGAGCGCCAATATGTCAAGAAGAAGCAGGAGCGCAACCTTCCCGCGTGAAGTTGAGGTGGGAGAGCCGCTACGGCGGAAAGGAAGAGGACATTGCGCCAATCGTTGCCGTGTGCCGTTCCCTAGGTCTGAGCAAGTATACGCCAACACCTGGTCCTTTAGCGCCCCCACAGCTGGACATTTAGCTATGATGGTTGTTTAGAACATTAGGAAGTAATCCTAAATCCTAATCAAAAGCCACCAAGTAATTCAATTGGTGGCTTTTTAATACTTTTAACGCAGACAAGAAATCAATATTTTTTCATCTCTTCTTTTACTTTATCAACATTAATCTTGCTCTTATTAAGCTGATCAATGTAGAGGGGTGGTAAATTCTTTTCTATCCAGCCGAGAACTTCTTTTTTATCTTTTAAAATAGTTTCTCCTTCCAGTAAAATTTTTATTCCCCTTCCGTTCTTCATTTCACATTCGTAAAATGAATTCACGCCATCCCCAACCTTTATCAACAAAGTATAGTTAGGCATTCTTTCCTCCTTTCAAAAAAACAAATAAAAAAATAATCTGGACAAATAATACCTATGAATTACGAAATGCAAAAATTTAGGTCCTCGGGTCGCAAAATCTGCTCGTTTTTAAATGTTTTTGCTCGACCAGACCATAAATTTTTGCATTTCGTAATTCAAAGTACATTTAAACTGAAAAAATGAAAGGGTGGATTTTACTAGGTGTTCTAAAATCAAATGCTTAAAATAAATCTCTCCAACGCGATGTCAAAATCGTGAATTCCCCTTCTGGAATCATGGTAAATGGAAACAAGCGCGGAGGACATTTTTTTCATTTCTTCTTCGCTGTAATTTTGGGCGAAACTTTTCGATTTCTGAAAAACATAAGGTTTTAATCCGGACTCGTTGGCGTCTTTTGACAATCTGGCAACAATCATACTCTTCAACTGCCAAAACAATATGCCGTTAATTTCTTCCGGTGAGACATTCTGAGAAAGCGCCCCTTGATAAAGAGCCCAGAGATTTTTCTTATCTCTTCGTCCAAAGACATCCGTTAAAAAGAAAACATCAAACTTATCTACTGACTTTCCCGCAAATCCGACATTCCCCGCCGCTTTAAATTCTTGAACTTTCTCCGCCGATTTCTCCATCTTCCCCAATGTCGCCTTATCGGCCTTTTTCTCAAGAAAGACAAAAGCGTTCGGAGATTCTTTGATCTCTTTTATCTTGTCCAAAACCTCCTCCTTAATTTCTTTATCTTCCAGAATATTATCCAGAAAAACTATCTGTTTATTATCAAAAAGTCCCTGCCCGCCGATAAATTCTTCCAATTTACCGAGATTAAAATTCTCACCGTCAACCTTGAAAAATGACGCTTTCGGTCTCTTTTTGACCAAGCTGTCCAAAAGCTCATGAGCTTTTCCCCTCGCTTTCTCTTTGTCTTCTCCGTATAAAAAATAAAACATAAAATTTCCGTTAATTTTTTAGATTTGAGATTTAATTTTTAAGATTGAGCGAAGCGAACCATCTCTCCCCAATTATCCCCCGCCGACACATCAACCATGCAGACAATACCCCTCATTTCTTTCGGAGAAATCACGCCCTCCATTATTTTTTTAATTTCCAGCGATACTTTTTTCACCAGACTGTCTTTGATTTCAAAAAGCAATTCGTCATGGACTTGGAGAAGCAGTCGCGCATCTTCTTTGAGATTATTCTCGCTTAAATATTCGTCAACTTTAGACATAGCCAATTTCACAATATCCGCCCCTGTGCCTTGAATCGGCGCGTTTATCGCCATTCTCTCCGCCGAGGCGCGAATGTACGGCAATGGCGAGTTAAGCCCTTCAAAATATCTCCTTCTGCCGAAAAAAGTTTCCGTGTATCCTTTTTTATAAGTTTCATTTTTTACTTTTTCCAAATATTCGGCGAGTCCGGAGAATTTATTGAAATATTCATTGTAAAATTTATGCGCGCTTTCGCGGTCAGTCCCAAGATTCTGTCTCAAAGCATTTATCCCCATTCCGTAAATTATGCCAAAGTTTATCACTTTCGCCTGTCTTCTCATTTCTTTGTCCACATTGTCAAAAGACACCCCGAAAACTTCCGAAGCGACCGCGGTGTGAACATCCTCTCCCTTTCTGAATATCTCAACCAGCTTTTCATCACCCGAGAGAAAAGCGGCTATGCGGAGCTCCATTTGCGAATAATCAAAAGCGACTAGCTTGAAGCCTTTATCGGCAACAAAAGATTTTCTTATGTTTCTACCCAATTCCGATTTGTTCGGTATATTCTGTAAATTCGGATTTTGCGATGACATCCTGCCTGTCGTCGTCCCAGCCTGCAAGAAGCTGGTGTGAAGTCTGCCATCCTCGGCGAGCATTGCGGGAATATTGTCAATATAAGTCGTCAGCAGTTTTTGCAATTCGCGATATTCAAGAATAAGCGGAATTATCGGGTGAAGATCGCGCATCTTTTCCAGCTCCGACTCTTTGGTGGAAAGCGCGCCACCACCTGTTTTTTTGTGATTTTTCGTCTTAAGCCCCATTTTCACAAAAAGAGTTTCCCCCAGCTGTTTTGGCGAGTTCACATTGAATTTTTCTCCGGAATAGCCTGTGATCTTTTCCAAAAGAATATCCAGCTCTTTGTGATATTCCACCGAAAGTCTTTTTAGTCTCGGAACATCTATTCTCACTCCTCTTGTTCCCATTTGTGAAATAATTGGGATTATCGGCTTTTCTATTTCTTCCAATACCTTTCCAAGCCCTTGTTTTTCCACTTCGCTCAATATGATTTTCTTCGCCTCGGCAAAAGATTTCTTGTTGGTATAATTTAAAATATCTTCCAGCTCTGGATTCGTTATGTTTGAATTCAAAAGCCAAAGAGCGACAGAAACTTCTTTCATTTCGTTTACTGGAATTTCTGGCGACATCACCGCATCGGCATTATCGCTTTCATCTTTATTTCCCCGCGCAGGCGCATCTTTTTCCGAAAAACCCGACAGCGTGTCTTTCAGCCGCGCGCCGAGAGTTCTGAAATCAAGCTCGTTCCAAAGCCGTTCTATTTTTTCAGAATCCACCGATTCGCTCCAGTTTTTAGCCGGCAAGACAAATTCTATCGGCGCATCGCGTCTTATCGTCCCCAAAATTTTTGAAAAGTTGGCTTCTTCCTCTCCTTCTTCCAAAAGTCCGATAATGCGGTCTTTAAAACCGGCTTTTTTGAAAGACTCTTTGTCCTTCTTGAGAGCTTTGTAAATATTTTCAATCGTTCCAAATTTTTGGATAAGCAGAGTGGCGGTTTTTTCTCCAATACCTTTGATGCCGATGATGTTGTCGGAAGGATCGCCCCGAAGACCTTTGTAATCAACCAAGAGTTCCGGATCAAAACCAAACCTGTCCCGCACCGCTTTCTCATCATAAATAATTGTGTCGTTTATCCCTTTTTTCAAAGTATAGACTTGGACCTTTTTATCTTTAACGAGCTGGAGCGTGTCCATATCACCCGAAGCGATGATTATGTCCGTATTTTTATCGTCTTTAAGTTTCTCTACCGCCGTGCCGATAATATCGTCCGCCTCAAATCCCTCTTTATCGTAAATCGGAATAGAAAAAGCTTCAAAAATATCTCTGGAGCGTTTTAACTGCGATATAAGCTCTGGTTCAGCTTTAGTTCTTCCCGCTTTGTATTCCTTATACGCCTCGTGCCTGTGGGTGGGCTTAGGCAAATCGTAGCAAGCGATGAGGTAGTCTGGCTTCAAATCTTTAATAATTTTCAAAAGCATTGCCGAAAGTCCGTAAAGCGCGCCGGTAGGCTCGCCCTTGCTGGACACAAAATCCGCTGGCAGGGCGTGATAAGCGCGATGAATGATGGCGTGAGCGTCCAGTAATACCAGTTTTTTCTTATCTTCTTTTGCGGTTTTTTCCATACTTGAATTTTAGCATAAAAACAAAAAGGCAGACGGTTTGATAACCAAATCTGCCTTTTGACAAATTTTATCTCTTATTAAAAGCCTCCTCATTCTCCACAGCCACATTTTTCCGCGTAGTGATTACCTGTCCATCTCCTTAAACTTTTCCGCCGCTTTGCTTAACTGGATTCTTCCCGCCGCGCTGAATACCGCCATTAACTCTTTCCCTCTTTTAATCATAGCGGGCAAAATAATGTAGTCATCTCCTAGGTTTTTCCACTCCACCATGCCAAACCCCGTAATTCTATCTATGGCAAAATCTATTATTTCGCATTTGGGATATATTTTACTTTCATCAAAAATAAAATCTTGAAAAAGCGACGGAAAGGTTTTTGACAGATCAAAAAACTTTTCATACAAAAAATTCTTGTCTGAAGAAAAAGTTTTTCCCTCCCCCAACAGACTTAAAATCACAACGACCACACTAGACGGCATAATACCCATTTTAATCCCCCTCTCAAAAAGATTGATTCAGTTTAATAAGAACAATTTTATTTAAAATAACAAATTAATTTATACATTGCAATCGTGTTTAAACTTGGAAACCCAACTTGGAAACTCAGTTTCCAAGTTGGGTTTCCAAGTTGGGTTTTTGTTATAACCTAATTTCCCTCGTGTTCTCATCAACAAAAGTGAGCTGAATTTTTTTAATATCTTCCGGCAAAATTTCAGCGACTTTCTCGGGCCATTCTATGAAAATAATATTTTTCGGATTTTTTGCTATTTCTTCCCAGCCGAGATTAAGAAGCTCGTTGCCGCTTCCCAGACGATAGGCGTCAATGTGAATAAGGTGGTCAAAATTTTGATGGTCCAGTTTGTAAATTTTCTCAATGACAAAAGTCGGACTTGTCACGGTTTCTTTCACCCCCAGACACTTCGCCGCTTCTTGCGTGAAAGCCGTCTTGCCCGAACCTAAATCGCCGTAAAGACCGACGATACTCGCTCCGTTTTCATTTTTCACAATTATTTTCGCCAAAAACTCTTTGGCGACTTTTTCCGTCTCCTTCAAACTTTTGCTAATAATTTTCATAGATTGATTTTAGCATAAAAAAAGACCCAGATTCTAAATATTTCTTATTTAGAATCTGGGTCTCCGAAATACCTACCAGTAACCAAAACCACCGAACCCTCCGTAACCATAAACGGTTTCCCAACGATCTTTTCTTGGCCAAAAAGTCCAAGTTGTCGTTATGTCTCCTCCTCTGGTATAAAGAGGGAAACCTTGAGAACTTGAATAAACTACACGCGAATGAGAAGGATCCCACATACGCACGATTATTGAGCAGCTTCCACCGGTAAACGCCGTACCAAGACTGATACGGAATGTTCCCCATGGACCAACTTGTCTTGGTTTGTTCGTCTTATGCCATACCAATGTTTTTCCATTGATAACTATCTCCAGAATATTATGAGACCGATTATCAAATATGAAATGACTATTGGACGCCCCTTGACCTAACACGGGAGTATAGGCTTCAAAATAGCCTTCCCCTTCTCTCATTGAAGCGCAACCGTTTCCGACCAAAACACCGATTACTAGCAATCCCAAAATTACAAAGTTCTTTGTCTTCATTTTGCGACTCCTCCTAAAAGAAAAAAAACAATAAAATTAAGTACCAAAAGCACGCACGCGGTAGCCACAATAATAATTGTGTTAGTTTTTTGCAGTGCTGATTTCCTGGATTTCGGCACGGTAAAGAAAACCGAAACGAGTACAAAAACCACACCCACAATAAACACAATAAATCTTATTTCCATTTTTCCTCTCCTTTTCTGAAAATTTTTACGGAATTTATAGAATTAAATTTCTGTTTTTTCTGCAACAAGACTATCACAATACAAGAACATTGTCAAGCTGATAAATATGCGATGAAAAATGCTATCATTCAAGCTATGGTTCAATTCAACGAAGACAAACAAGACGCGAAACTTGAAGAGTTTCGCAAAAAAGAAGAAGAGGACTTAGCGGAACTTCTATCCGGCAGATACGGCATTCCCTATATCAATCTCGCCACGGTGCCGATTAACACCGACGCGTTACGGCTCATACCGGAAGCGGTCGCGCGCGACTCTAAAGCGGCGGCATTTGACGCTGTCGGCAAAAAATTGAAAGTGGTGATTCTTTCTCCGAAAAACGAAAAGACCGCCTTGCTTCTCAAGAAGCTCGGGGAAGACGGCTACGATGTGATGCCTTACGCGGGGTCAACAGCGAGCCTTGAAAAAGCCCTCTCGCGATACAAAGAGCTGTCTTACAGCGCGGAAAACAAAACTATGTCATTGGAAATTTCCAATGAACAGTTGGAGGACTTTCTTAAAAAAGTCGCGAACTTGGATGATGTCAAAAAAATGTCCGAGGAACTTCTTTTGGACAAGAAAACTTATAACACTTCAAAAATATTGGAAGTAATCGTGGCTGGCGCGCTCGCCACGGAAGCTTCCGACATTCACATTGAGCCGGAAGAAAGTTATGTGAGGCTTCGTTACCGCTTGGATGGTGTCTTGACGGACATTTTAAATTTTAACCTAATCACATTCAACCTGATTCTCTCCAGAATAAAGCTGATTTCGGGACTGAAATTAAATGTGAAGAACGAAGCGCAGGACGGCAGATTCACCATAAAAGCGCAGGGCGACGAGATTGAAATAAGGACATCGGTGCTTCCCGGCGCCTATAATGAATCCATAGTCTTGAGAATTCTGAACCCGAAGACAATTTCCGTGCCAATGGAAGAATTGGGCATTGAACCGAAACTTATGAGTATACTGGCGCGCGAAATCAAAAAGCCGAATGGAATGATTCTTACTACAGGTCCAACGGGTTCGGGAAAAACCACTACCCTCTACGCTTTTTTGAAAAAAATACATTCGCCCGATATTAAAATAATAACGATTGAAGATCCGATAGAATACCACTTGCCGGGCATCGTTCAAACACAAGTCAATTCTGAAAAAAAATATACATTCTTAAGCGGTTTGAGGTCGGCTCTTCGTCAGGACCCCGATGTGCTTATGATAGGAGAAATTAGGGACACGGAAACCGCCGAAATCGCCATCAATTCCGCGCTTACCGGACACCTCGTGTTTTCCACCCTTCACACCAACACCGCGGCTGGCTCATTCCCTCGCCTTATGGACTTAAATGTGAACCCGAAAGTCATCACTTCCGCCATAAATATTTCCATCGCCCAAAGATTGCTCCGAAAACTCTGTCCGCATTGCAAGAAAAAAATCCCGCTTGAAGGCGAATCGAAAAAACTGGTTGAAATGATTATTCAATCCATTCAGAATAAAAATTATTTGGAAAATCTCCAAACAAGCTCAGTCTGGGAAGCTGTTGGATGCGACAAATGCAACAAAACGGGCTATAAAGGCAGAATCGGCATCTTTGAAGCGATTTTAATAGACGAATCAGTGGAAAAAATAATTCAAGAAAATCCGAGCGAAAGAGAAATCAAGAAAGCCACCGCCCATCAAGGACTTCTTGATATGAAGCAAGACGGAATAATCAAATCTCTTAACGGTATAACTTCAATCAGCGAGCTTGAGAGGGTTATAGACCTCGGAGAAGGAGTTTGAAAGTTATAAAGTCTATTCTGCCTAAGTCGGATCATCCTTTGGATGAAAAGTTTATAGAGTAAAAAAATGTGTATCTTATTTCTGCTATCGCTGAAATAAGATACACATTTTTATCAACCAAAATTACATGCTCCAACTCACCTAAAACCCTCTGGTTTAAAACACGAAGGGTTTTTGTTTTTGAAATGAGTATCCCGCTTTACAAACTTGATAACTTGATGGACTCTGCGTAGGACGCATTGCTTTTGCAATAAGAGAGGGTTAGTATTGATAAAGAAATTTTGGAAAAATTGCAGAAAAACCAATCGGCAGACAGAGCGCGGAAAGACGGGCTTCGAGAACATAAATCTCTAAGCAATACTTTGGACAATTGTCCAAAGTTAAACAGTCCCCAAAGGATAACACCCGCAATACGCAAAATATGCGTAAACCGGCGCGTCCTCAAAGGAAAGTCAGTAAACCTTGTAAAGCTTAATTGCTTAGAGATTTATATTCTGGAAACTTTCTGACTGAAAATATGTTAAAAATTCAAAAAACTGGTTTTATCTATTTCTAAAAACAAAAAGCCTTAACTTCAGGCTTGCGTTAATAATCTAGCACGAAAAACTTTTTATGTCAAGTAAAATGAACAATTTGAATTCAAATCTTGAAAATAACGAGGAAATAAGCCCTAAATTGTCTGATTTTCATTTTTTGGACAACACCCTCCGCCCTTCCAAGTGGAACGATTACATCGGGCAGAAAAATATAAAAGAAAATCTTAAAATCCTCCTGACCGCCGCCAAGCAAAGAAGTCATCCGCCCGAGCATATTCTGTTTTACGGCCCTCCTGGTCTTGGGAAAACTACTTTGGCTCATTTGATTGCCAAAGAAATCAACACCCAAATCAAAGCGACCTCCGGTCCGGCCATAGAAAAAGTCGGCGACCTCGCTTCCGTCTTAACCAACCTCTCCCCTGGCGATATTTTATTTATTGATGAGATTCATCGCCTCAACAAAACAATAGAAGAAGTGCTCTACCCCGCTATGGAGTCAGGCTCGCTTGATATTATCATCGGCAAAGGTCCTTCAGCAAGAACTCTGCAACTTGAGCTTCCTCCTTTTACCCTCATCGCCGCCACCACCCGCATCGCTATGCTTTCTTCCCCTCTCCGATCCCGCTTCTCCGGCGGAACATTCAGGTTGGAATTTTATTCCGAAGAAGAAATTAAGGAGATCATCAAACGGTCGGCAAAAATTCTCGGAATTGACATCGGCGCGGAGGCATCAAAAGAAATAGCCAAAAGAAGCCGATTCACCCCCAGAACCGCCAACTATTTCCTCAAAAGATGCCGCGATTTCGCTCAAGTAAGCGGAGGAGAAATCACCGAAAAAACTGTTGCTGATACTTTAGAGCTTCTGGGAATTGACGAGGTTGGGCTTTCATCTTCCGACAGAAGCCTGTTAAACGCTCTGATTGAAAAATTCGGCGGCGGTCCTGTCGGTCTCAACACACTAGGCGCCGCCCTCTCCGAAGAACAGGCCACGATTGAAGAAGTCCACGAGCCGTACTTGATTCAGCTTGGTTTTATTGAAAGAACTCCCCGCGGACGAGTAGCCACAGCCAAAGCCTACGACCACCTAAAAAAGAAAAAACCGCAGGGTGGGTTGTTGTAAAAAGGCAAATCAAAAAATTAATTACCTGTAAATATCCTTTCTGTTTTTTATTGAATGAAGAGCAACATCTTTGCCGATAACATCGTAGCGAATTCTGTAATCTCCGAATCTTATTCTCCACTGTCCGTCGCCCTTTTCAACATCAACCAGTTTCTTGATATTTTTTAGTTGCTCGCCATTAAATGGATTGTGTTGCAATATCTCGCTTGCAGTTTCTATAATTTCAGTGACTTTTTTATCTTTTTTGCGCAACTTTTTTGCATCTCTGCTGAAAGCGGTTGAATATAAAATGTTAAAATTGGACATTTTGAAAATTCAAGCTGGGTTATTTTTTAAACTTTTTCAGTTCATTGATCAATTTATCTATCGGACCTGTCTTGCCAGCTTTAAATTCCTTAAATGACCTCTTGATTTGTTTGTTTAAGTTTTCGTTCTTCGTTTCCAAATAATCCTCAAATTCGTCTATGTCCATAATACCCGCGACAGGATAGCCGTCTTTTTCCAAAACATAGTATTCCTTGTTCAGTCTGACTTTTTTAATTATGCTGCCGAGATTTATTCTCGCTTTTGTAATTGGCATTATAATGACCATAGTTTTTTAATTAAGATTGATTAACGCTAATCATCATAGCAAATGGAATTAAATAAGCAAATGCAACAAAAGGCAGATACAAAATAGCCCTTTGTAGCCATTTTAAATATCTGCCTCCTTTATTTCCGTTCCGCCAAATTGCGGAACGGAATTAAATTGGAATTTTTTTATCTCACCTTCAGGAAGTTTCCTAGCTTCGACCTCAATTGATCGAGTGTAAATGGCTTAGTCAGATAACCATTTGCGCCACTATTTTTTAGCTCTTCGATTTTTGCCTCGCCACCCTCCATGGCGATCATAACAACGGGAATATTGCTTTTTTGTCCAGAGCCTTTGATAAATTTGACGAAATCTACCCCCGTCATTACTCCCGTCATATTTGGCATGTCCCAGTCATAGAGTATTAAGTCAACATTATTGGCAGCAACCTTTTCCAGTCCTTCATTGCCGTTTCCCGCCTCAATAAATTCATCTACCAGCAACTCGGATTTTTGAATGTTTCTTTGAATAATCTTTCTCATGACCGCTGAATCATCAATTATTAATACTTTTGGCATTTTTATCACCCCCTTTCAGAAAGTTTCCTCCAAGACTTACTCTCAACCGTTTCCGCCGCGCTCTCTCGCGAACGAAAACAGTATCAAGGGCTTGAAGTAGATTAGAAGTCGCCTCATCGGCGACTCGCCAAAAGGCGAAAAATAAAATTGAGAATATGTAATCAGTCGTTTTTGAGCTTGGGCAGACTGCTTCGCCCCCAATAACGCTTCAGAGCCTCTTCGTATTCCTTCTTGTCCATCTCAGCAATTCCTTGTCCCATTCTGGCCAAATCCTTGCCTTGCTCCGCCACCAACTCCTCAATGACTTTTTTAATGTCATCGCAGGTTGGTTTTGTCTCCTGCAAAAAGGCGGCGCTTGCCGTTATTCCCCTCGCCTGCGCCAACACCTTTCCCAGAGCCATAGCGTCGCATTCCTCCGCTCCATCCTTTTTTGCCAACACGGCAAAGGTGCCACAAAACAAACTTGCCAAAAACAACCCAACAAAAAACATTTTACGCATTTTCGTTCCTCCTAAAAAGATTCCGCTATTAACTTTGCAAAGAACTTGTTTCTGCTTTCGTCCTTTCGGACTCGTCAGGCAAGATCAAAAAGATGTTATAACAAAACGGCTATTTTTCTGACTTTAGATGTGTTTACGTCTTCAAAATATAACTCCAGAGCTTCTTTAAGATTTTTCTCAGCTTCCGACTTGGTTTTTCCAAAGCTAGACACATCAACATTAAGACACTGAGCGACATAGTGTTTGCCCTCTCTCCATATAATATTTTTTAGATTCAGTTTTTTCATAACAATATAATATTACCATGAAAAACAATTTTTCAAAATTTCCTTGATTCTTAAGCTATAATTTTATATTCTTGTTTTATGTCCGGACATAATAAATGGTCAAAAATTAAAAACAGGAAGGCGGTGACAGACGCGAGAAAAAGCAAAATTTTCACGAAGATGGTGAGGCTTTTGACGGTTGAGGCGAAAAAAGCGAAAGGTAATATTGATTCGCCAGGACTTCGGACGGCAATTGAAAAAGCCAAGTCGGTGAATGTGCCAAATGAAAATATTGATAGGGCTATAAAAAAAGCGACAGATGTTTCCGCCGGCGAAATGGAAGCGGTGACTTACGAAGCTTATGGTCCGGGCGGGGTGGCTTTAATAATAGAAGGACTTACGGACAACAGAAACAAAGCGGCGGCGGAAGTCAAACATATTTTATCAAAACACGGCTCAACGCTTGCGGCGATAGGGAGCGCGTCTTGGGCTTTTGAAAAAACAAGAGAGGGGTGGGTGCCGAAAACCACCGCGCCGATTTCTGAAGATGATTTTAAAAAACTGGAAATGTTGGTGGAAGAACTTGAAGATAATGACGAGGTGCAAGAGGTGTTTACTAATGCCGAATAAATACAGGAAAGTAGCTGCTTAGCTTATTAGCTGTTTAGGGAAGAGAAAGCATAAGATATTTTTTCTAAAAAGCTAAGAAGCTACAAGCTACCTGCCTTCTGAACATCTTCCTAACAAGCTACAAGCTGAAAAGCTAATAATGATATGAAAATAATAGCCATAGACCCGGGATACGAAAAAGTCGGTGTTGCTGTCTTGGAAAAGAAAGATGGTAAAAAAGAAGAAGTTTTGTATTCAGACTGCCTGCGAACTTCCCCGAGAATGCGCCACAGCGACAGGGTGTCTTCCATCGGCAGTGAAATTAAAAAAGTTATTGACATATACAAGCCGGAAAAAATGGCGATTGAAAGTCTTTTTTTCTCAACCAATCAAAAGACAGTGATGCTCGTTTCCGAAGCTAGAGGTGCAATCATCTACGAGGGTTCAAAAAACGGTTTGGAAATAATAGAATTCACGCCATTGCAAGTAAAAATAGCCGTGACGGGCTACGGCAGAAGCGAGAAAAAACAAGTAATTTCAATGGTGGAAAAACTGGTTTCCATAAACAAGAAAATAAAACACGATGATGAATACGACGCCATTGCCATCGGTCTCACCTGCTTTGCCTGCCAAAATTCAAAATATTAAAACAAATTTGCCTCTGCGAGAGAAATTTCCCTCCCCACCGCCAAAGCGAGCATTTTCTTTTTAAAAGCCTTGCGCAGGAAATTAGAAAATGACAACTTTCTTAAGTTGATTATTTTCTTGATTGACGAGCAGAGCAATTCGCCAGCAGGCGAATATGCGCGCTTTTAAAAAGAAAAAGCGAGCGAGTAGTTATCCACAGGCAACCGCAATTTTATTTGCATTGCAAAACAAAACTTGCTAAATATTATAGGCGAACCTTTAGCCTTAAAAAGCGATGGGGAAATTTTAAAAATATTTTTATAAAAATTAATACAATAATTTTTTATGGATGACATTGATCCAAAAGAAGAAGGTGGCGAAGAAACGCCTGAAAACATAGACGAGTTAATATTATCGGAAATGGATGATTTGGAATCTGATGCGGACGAAGAAAGTTTCGGGAGCGGAGCTTTTTCTTCCTATTGACTCTGAAATGTTTTCGCTTAACAAAAAACTCCCGTTCGGGAGTTTTTTGTTATTAGCCATTAACAGAAATTTTCAAAAACCTTCTTTTGCCGACCTTGATTGTAATATCGCTATCAACGGAGAAATCAAATGAGTTGATTTTCTCGGAGGTTTCCGCATTGCTCACAGCACCCTCGGAAACCAATGTTCTCCATTCGGTGTTTGATTTCACGACCTTGTTGTCAAGAAGAACTTTGCTCAAAGTTATTCCTTTTGGAACAATTATTTCCTCCAAATCTTCAGGCAATCCACCTTTTTGGAAAGTTTTAATAAAATTTTGCTCCGCCTGTTCCGCTTTGTCTTCTCCGTGATAAATCACGACAATCTCCCTAGCCAATCTCATTTTGGCGTCTTTTGGATTCATCTTGCCTTTTTTCATCTCGCTTTCAATCTTTTTTATTTCCTCTTGAGGCGTGTAAGTGCAGAGATTGAAATAATTTACAATAGATGTGTCTGGCAGAGACATTATTTTCCCATACATATCGTTCGGTTCGTCTGTAATGGCAATGTAATTATCCAAACTTTTACTCATTTTCTCTTTTCCGTCTGTGCCCTCCAAGAGTTCCAAAGACATAACCGCCTGCTGTTCTTTTTTGTTTATTTTCAGTATATCCCTGCCCATCAGCATATTGAAGGTTTGGTCAGTACCGCCGATTTCCAGATCACAACTTCCGTAAATTTCGGAAATAACGAATGAGTCCACACCTTGAAGGACTGGATACAGCATCTCGTGCATAAATAATTCTTTTCCGCCTTTTATTCTTTCTTGAAACATATCTCTTTCAACAAGACGCGAATGGGTTATGTGTTTGAGTGTCCACAAAAGGCTTTTAAGAGTGATTACGGATATTAAACCCTTGAATCCCGCGACGGCTCCCTGCATTCTTGTCTTCTCAAAAACAGCCGCCTTGCCGACGAAAGAATTGGCGTCAAAATCAATCTCTGTTTTTTTGCCTTCTTTTTCAAAAGACATTTTCACCTTATCCCCTTTTGGAAGTTCTAGGTCGGTTATTGCCGTAAACCAATCCGAGTTTCTTATCCAGGAAAAAGACTTCTTGTTAGTCCGTAAAATTTTGCCGACTTGATCTAAATAGGTTTTCATATTGGCTTCAACTTCTTTCTGCTCTATTTCCGGCCTGATTTTGCTTCTCCCTGTCGGGTCGCCTATTTGAGCGGTGTAATCGCCTACCAAAAAAACAACCTTGCATCCGAGGTCTTGGAATTTTCTAAGTTTTCGGAAAACGACGGCATGTCCTAGGTGGATGTCCGGCCTAGTCGGGTCAACGCCGAATTTGACTATGATGTCTTTCTCGTATTCCTCTTTTGCTTTTTTTAGAAGTTTTTCCTTAAATTTACCCTCGGGGTCTATAAATTCCTCCGCTCCCCGCTCAAACAATTCTTCAATTTCACTATTTTTTTGATCTGAATTCATTAACTTAATTTAGCATAAATAAATACTAGTTTCTAGTGACTAGGTTATGGTTGTTAGTGAAGATTGGCGAAGATGAAGAGATGAAGAAAAGAACACTAAAAAATCTAGAAATCTATTTTTCTTTCTCTGCCCTAACCACTAGCCACTATAACCTATAACCTATTTTATTTACTTTTCCGCTTTCTGTACTATGCTATGATATTTAAGAAACGCAATGCGTAAAAAAAGACATTTCAAATTCTGGAAAAAATTCCTTAGAAACACGGTTATAATATCAACCGCCTTGGTTTTGTTCGCTGTAAGCGCCCTTATCTACTGGGTGTCCACTTTTCAAATTCCTGATCTTGGCTCATTTGAAAAAAGGAAAGTTGTCCAGTCAACAAAAATTTACGACAGGACGGGCAAAATACTGCTTTACGATTTGCATCAGGACATAAAAAGAACGCTTATTCCGATTGAAGAAATTTCCAGAAACATAAAAAATGCGACAGTCGCGATTGAGGACGAGGAATTTTACCAGCATAAAGGGATAAAAATAACTTCAATAATAAGAGCGGTTTTGGCGAACATCACCAAAGGAGAATACAGTCAAGGCGGCTCCACGATTACCCAACAGGTCGTAAAAAATTCATTACTGAATTCCGAAAAGAAAGTTTCCAGAAAATTAAAAGAGTGGTTTCTCGCTCTCAAGTTGGAAAAAATGATGGGTAAAGATGAAATACTTGGAATTTATCTAAACGAAGCGCCTTACGGAGGTAATATATACGGGATTGAAGAAGCCAGCCAGGCTTATTTCGGGAAAAATGCTTCTAACCTGACGATTGCCGAGTCGGCGCACCTGGCTTCGCTTCCCAACGCTCCTTCTTACTACTCCCCCTACGGCCCGAATGCAAAAAAACTGCTGGACAGAAAAAACCTCATCTTAAAAAGAATGCTGAATAATGACTTTGTCTCAAAAGATGAGTACGATTCGGCAATGAAAGAGGCCGTGTCTTTTTATCCGCAAGACAGATTGGGCATTAAAGCCCCCCATTTTGTGGTCTATACGATCAAATATCTGGAAAATAAATACGGCAGAAAAGCGGTGGAGGAGGGCGGTCTAAAAGTGACGACAACATTAAATTACGACCTGCAGCAAAAAGCCGAAGCTGTCGTTAAAAAATTCTCGCTGGAGAATAAGCAAAAATTCAACGCCGAGAACGCGGCGATTTCCGCCATTGACCCGAAAACCGGCCAGATATTGGTTATGGTCGGATCCAGAGATTATTTTGATAAGGAAATTGACGGCAACTTCAATGTCACCACCGCCCACAGGCAGCCCGGATCGGCCTTTAAACCTTTTGTCTACGCGGCCGCCTTCAACAAAGGATTCACGCCGGAGACTGTGTTGTTTGATTTGCCGACGGAGTTCCAAGCAAGCTGTGATTCGAGAAGATTGCCCACCACAACGCCGGACACAAAAACAGAAGATTGTTATATGCCGAATAATTACGACAACCTCTTTGTCGGTCCAATAACATTAAGAAACGCCTTGGCTCAATCAAGAAATGTCCCGTCGGTTAAATTGCTTTATCTTACCGGAATAAAAGACTCTTTGCGCCTGGCAAAAGATATGGGGATAGAAGGCTTGGGTAATACCAACCAATACGGGCTCTCGCTTGTCTTAGGGGGTGGAGAAGTGTCTTTGTTGGATATAACGAGCGCTTACGGCGTATTCGCGAACAAGGGCGTCAAAAACCAAAAAAAAGCCATCCTTAAAGTTGAAGATAAGGACGGCAAGACATTGGAAATTTTTAAACCCGAAAGCTCGGAAGTGATGCCGGAAGAAACGGCTTTAAAAATTTCCAGTATCTTGTCCGACAACGCGGCCAGAACCCCCCTGTTCGGCAACAGGTCACTTTTGTATTTTGAAAATTACGATGTGGCGGTAAAAACAGGAACGACGAACGACTACAGGGACGCGTGGACGATCGGTTATTCGCCAAACATCGCGGTCGGCGCGTGGGTCGGGAACAATGACAACAGCCCGATGGAAAAGAAAGTTGCCGGCCTTATAGTCGCGCCACTGTGGCGCTCTTTTATGGACGAAGTCTTGCCAACTTTGCCAAAAGAAAAATTTAAAAAACCGGCTCAAGCTGGCGCGATAGATTTGACGCCGGTGCTTAGGGGTGTTTGGAATGGGGGCGAGTCTTATTTTGTTGATAAAATTTCAGGAAAACTCGCGACAAACGAAACACCGAAAGAAATGGCGGAAGAAAAAATTATAACCAATGTTCACTCTATTTTATACTGGATTGATAAATCAGACCCATTAAACAGAAACAGGCCGCAAAACCCCGAAAATGATCCCCAGTTTTTAAACTGGGAATATCCGATACAGGAGTGGCTTAAAAATCAAAACTTTCCAAAAGACCCCGACAAACCAGCTGGATTTGACGATGTCCACACCGAAAAAAACAAGCCCGAAATAAAAATTACAGAACCGGTGCCGGACACAGAATACAGCAAAGACGAAAGAGTCGCCGTCAAGATAACGAGTTCCGGAAATTATCCTCTGTTAAAAACGGAATACATTCTCAATGGAGAATATATCGGATCGTCAAACAAAACCCCTTTTGTATTCATCCTGATGTTGGACGAAATTGAAAATATTAAAAAAGAAAATGAGCTTCGTGTTGTGGGCTATGACACCGTATTAAATAAAAAAGAAGATGTTATAAATTTTAAGGTTAAATTTTAAAATATTTTTTCAGTTTTAAAAAATACCTTTAATTGAAAGATTTTTTGCGCTTAAATCTTTTATAAGAGAGTTTTTATTTATAAAAATCTCATTTTTAAGAACGGGATTAACTTTTAGATAAACGATTCCATTTTTTATCTCAATGTTTTTTTTATCAATATCTGTTTTTAAAATATTTTTTACTGAATCAATAATAATATTTTTTAAATTGGAGCTTTTTGATTCAATGTTTTTAAATTTATCTAAATATATTGATATATTAAACATAGAACTATTTATTCATAGGCATAACGATATAAGTAAATGATTTATCCGAAACGCCTCTAATCGTCATGGGTTTGGAAATACCATTAAAAGACAAGGAAACACTGTCGGAATCAATTGAGGGTAGGCAGTCTATTATATATTTATAGTTAAAATTAACACTTATATCCTCGCCCGACAAACTGGCGGGAACGATATTGGTGTTTTCGCCTATGTTGGAATTTTTTGTTGTAATCTCAAAAACTTTTTTAGATGGAAGTATTTTAATATTAATTTGGTTGAATTTATCGGAAAAAACATTTGAGATTTTCAGCACTGATAATAAATCTTGTTTTAAAACAATGGCCTCTGTTTTAACTTCGTTGGGAATAATTTGTTTATAATCTGGAAAAATACCGTCAATCAGCCTGGATACGACATAATTATAATTATCAGAAAAAGAAATTTGATTTTTAGACAAACATACACTGATTTCGCCGTTAAACTCCTCAAAAATCCTTATTATTTCTGGTATGTTCTTCAGTGGTATTAAAATATTAAAATGATTATCATTTTTTTCAATTTTTATCTTTTTTTCAGCCAGACGAAAAGAATCTGTGGCTGCAAAAATTAAATCATTCTCGTTTGTATAAATATAAACACTGGACAATTCCGGCTTAACGCTGGAAATAGACGAACTAAAACAAACAGATTTAAGTCCTTTAACTAGTTTTTTTGAATCTAAATTAAACGACACACCGTCGGAAACTTTTGGAATTGTCGGGAAATCATCAAAAGAATGAGATTTTATTATAGTCTTACTGTGATCGGTTTTTACTTGAAGGTTGCCGTCAATAGTCTCAAGTGTGATATTTCTATCATCTTGAATGTTTGAAATTAAATTATTAAGAACAGAACCGGGAACGGCCACGATCCCCTCTTCTGAGGTTTTTACGGGTATAGTTGATTCAATTCCAATATCTGTATTGGTTGCTTTTATTTGTAAATTATTATTCTTAACTTCAAGTAATAAACAAGATAATATCGGTAAAGTAATATTTTTACTCGTGATTTTATCGGCTTTTGAAATTACTTCGCGCAACTTATCTTTAATGCATTCTATTCTCATATAATTATATTTTAATATATATAAATATTATTACTACTATTAACTATGTTGATATGTGTATAACATAAAAAATGTTTATTTATAATGTTTTTAATCAATTTTAATTTATTTAATATGTTGATAAAAATAAAAAACTTATACCTATTTTATTAATTAAATTTTTACTTTGTTTTTATACACAAATAATCAACAATTAATAATAAAGTTTTCAACACCTTATCAGATTAAATTCATTTTCATATCATTGCCCTTATTTGATTTATCTCTTTGTTTAAAATAAGATCGGTTTTAATATCATTTTTTATTTTTTCACAAGAATGAATAACTGTTGTGTGATCTCTCCCCCCGAGCTTTTCGCCTATTGATGGGTAAGATATGTTAAAGTCCTCTCTGAGAATATACATAATTATCTGTCTAGGCTTAACAACTTCCTTTTTTCTTGTTTTTTTGTATATAATATCCTCCTCAAGGTTGTAAAAATCGGCAATGATTTTAATTATTTCTTTTACAGAAATCATTTTCTTCGGTTTAATGCTGTTTTTTATGAGGTTTTTTATTTCATTAAGATTTAATTCTTTGTTTTTGAGTTGGGTTTGGCAAAGTATTGAATTCAATACTCCTTCAAGTTCTCTAATATTCCCTTCAATTGATGAGGCTAGATATTCTATAGTTTCTATTGTCAGCGCGAGATTGAACACTAAAGATTTTTTCTTTAATATTTGAATTCTGGATTCTATGTCTGGTGCTGGTATTTCCACGATCATACCGGCGTTAAACCTGGATCTGACCCTCTCCTCCAGTCCTTGTATGAAATTCGGGTGCTTGTCTGATGAAAACACTATTTGCTTATTATTGTCGTGTAGATTATTGAAGAGGTGAAAAAATTCTTCTTGTATTTTTTGTTTGCTGGCAAAAAATTGAATGTCGTCAATTATTAAAAGATCGTACTTCCTGTACTGCTCTTTGAAAAGATTAACTTTTCCATTATTCAAAGAGTTTATGTATTCTTGGGCGAACCTGTCGGATGTTAGGTAATAAACTTTTTTCCCTCCACCTGTTGTTTTTATTCGGTTGCCTATTGCTTGTATGAGGTGTGTCTTTCCATGCCCGGTGTTTCCGTATATAAAAAGAGGATTATAAACAGCGGGGGTTTTGATTATCGCCTGGGAAGCGGCGTAAGCAAGGTCGTTAAACGGACCGACAATAAAAGAATCAAATGTGTAGCGGGGATTCAGGTTGTCTTCTTTGTTTATGTAAAAATCTTGAAGGGGCAGTTCATTAACAGCTTGGTTGGCGGCAAAACCGCCCACCTCCCCCCTTTTTGCCGGCGTTTCTTTTGATACCACATACTCTATGCCCCTTACATAATCGGCAAAACCCCTTAAACTTTTTAAAATTGACTTATGAAACTTATTGTTCAGCCAATCTTTGACAAAAACACTAGGAACGCTCAAATGAACAATCCCACCTTCTTGTTTTACAACGGAGGTGTCTTTAAACCACATACTGAAATTGGCCTTAGATATGCTAAGCTCAATCTCAACCAAGACGCTGTCCCAAAGTTTTTTGTTTTCTATCATAAGAAATATTTTCAGTTGTTCTCAAGTATATACTTTAATTATAATTATAAAACTTGCTAAATGAACAGCATTGTGTTTATAATCTGTTCATAACCTGTTGATTATTAAATTTTAACTTAACTGCATAAAAATTATTATGTCTTTCACTTACAATCCCAAAAAAGGAAAAAGATCAAAAACTCACGGATTTTTGGTCAGGCAAAAAACAAAAGGAGGAAAAAACACGATTAAAAGAAGAAGACAGAAAGGCAGGAAAAAAATAACCGTCTAGTCTGTCCTAATTCATCAGCTTTTTTATGCTGAATAAGAAAAACAAAGTTAACAAAGCCCTTTTTGGGATTGTTATTAAAAAAGGGTTTGGCTATTTCAGTCAAAATATTTCTTTAAAAGTCATTAAAACGGCGGGCGCGGGTGCTAAATTTGGGGTTTCTGTTTCAAAAAGAGAATTAAAAACCGCGGTAAAGAGGAATTTGTTAAAAAGAAGGGCGTTGTCAATTTTGCGAAAAATAGAGCCGAAAATCGGCGCTGGGTTAAGTTGTGTGTTATTTTTGAAAAAAGGAGCTTTAGATATTCCATATCAAAAACTCCAAGATGAAATGGTTTTTTTGCTAAAAAAAGCAAATAGGTTATAGTGATTAGTTTCTAGGGGTTAGGTTTTAAAGCAGAAGCTGAAGAAATAACCACCGTGTTTAACTTTCATAATCTAGCAACTAGCCCCTAAAAACTAAAACCTAATCTTTGGTTTGGCGGCAAGTTTATGTATAATTAAAAAATGTCCTATTTATTCAATTTGTTTTTCTACGATCCTTTGTATAATGGTTTGGTTTTTTTGATAGGCGCCCTTCCTTGGGCTGATGTCGGAATTGTGGTTATATTGTTTACTTGCGTTGTGAAGCTAGTACTCTTTCCTCTTTCCAAGAAGTCCGTGCTGACGCAGATCAGGATGAAGGAGATTCAGCCGGAGCTAGATGCCATAAAAGAAAAATACAAAGAAAACAAACAAGAGCAAGCCTTGAAGGTAATGGCTTTATACAAAGAAAGGAAAATTAACCCATTTTCCGGAATACTGCTCATATTTATTCAAATTCCTATTATTTTTGCTTTGTATTTCGTGTTTTTGAAAGGAGGGTTGCCGGAAATAAAAACCGACTTACTCTACTCTTTTATTAAAGCTCCGTCATCAATAGATATTTCATTCCTCGGTCTTTTGGACATAACTCAAAAAAGCTATGCCATAGCTTTTTTGGCCGCCATAACCCAATTTTTTCAGGTTAAATTCGCTATGCCTAAAATCAAAAAAACCAACATAAATTCGAACCAGAGTTCGTTTAAGGACGATTTGGCAAAAAGTATGAGCATTCAAATGAAATATATCCTGCCGGTCATTATATTTTTCATAGCGAGAGGCCTGCCGTCAGTCGTGGCATTATATTGGACGACAAGCAACTTGTTTGCAATAGGCCAAGAGTTGTATTTGAGACAGACACGGAACAAAAAGGCGTAAAGTATCCCGAATTACGAAATGCAAAAATTCAGGTCTGGTTGAGCAAAAACATTTAAAAACAAATAGCTTTTGCGACCCGAGGACCTGAATTTTTGCATTTCGTAATTCGGGGCAAAGTACTGTCAATTGAACAGTTATTTTTTGAGAGAAAGACTCCAAAAGGTAAGGTCTTTTTTGTTGGTGAAAAATAAATATTCATCATCGCCACTCAAAAAAGGATCCGCAATGTCAAATTCTTTCCCGCTTTCTTTTTGAAGATTGTAAACAAGTTCGGACGAACTTGTTTTGAGGTCAATCTTCCACACACTATCATTAAAAGACATAGAACCTTGATACCAACTGTCGGGATACTCGCCGTCTTCTATCGTTTTCGGCACTGCGCAATAAATGGTGAGTTCTTCAATTTTGCTCCAGACGCACTTTTCCGGCAGGGTTTTGAACGAAAGCGTCTTGCTCAGATTATTTTTTAAGTCGTAATAATGAAGCCTTATGGAATCGTCAACGCTTTCCGAATACAAAATATTTTTTGCCGTTTTGTTTACAAGAGCAGTGAGTCCGTTTATGCCACTCAATATCTTGCTGTCGTCGCCGGTTTTTTCATTCAAAAAAAACAAGTATCCGGCCACCGCAAAGCTCGGTTTGGTGGCGAGTGAGATTGTGTCTTTATTCGGCCAAGAAACGAGCCACTCCGTAATCGCAGATTGAAACCTTTGATTTTTTTGGGAGCCGTCTACGTTTGACGTCGCGCCCAAGGACTCACTTTCGTCATTTGTTAAATAAAAAATTTTATTGCCGACCGGACTGACTGAAAGTCCTGAAATACCCATAGGCAAAAAGGCGCTTTTTTTATTTTTACTAACATCTTGGGTTGTCGTCGCTTTTATAATATTGGCGGAAAAACTGAAAACACTTTCAGTTCCGTCTTTCGTGTAGCGCATAATCACCGACTGTCCGTCAGGAGTCCATATCGCTTCCGGCACTTTAGGTATTGTGGTGTTAGATATCTTGGCGAATTCAAAAGAATCGCCAGTCGTTTCAATTATGTGTCCCGTCCCTCTCTCAACATAGCGAATAACAGTCGTGCTCCCGTTATTAAAAGCTATCCCGCCCGCGACAGGCTTATCTGATATTTGTCTTAGTATTGGCATCTCCGCTCCGTCGCCTATTGACCCCCGTTCGCTTCTATTTGAGGCGCTAGACGGAAATTGAGTGTCTTTGTTGCTTCCACTGCCAAAAGGAAAAGAATCGTCTGGATTTTCAAGTGTTTGCCCCGGCGTTCCGCGCTTCATATATTTATTCCAAAAATAAAACAATCCCGCCGCAAGAAGCATCACAGCTACCAGTAAAATCAGAATTTTGTTTTTTGTTGATTTATTCATTTGTAGTTGATTCAATATGCTTTTCAAAAGGATCAAAGTCTGATGGTAGATCAAAAGGATTATCTCCACCACTTTTATCTTTTAAAGGATCGTAAGTTGATGGTAAGTCTAGTGGGTTATCATCACTGCTACTGTCTCCTTCGGTGGTATTGTCCCCCGTATCGCCACTGTCATAATTGCCACTACCGCTTGTCTGCTCGCTTGTTGTTGTCTCCACATTCAAATTAAAAACAGTCAGTTTCGGATTTATGGTGTATAAAAGAATCCAAGAAACAAGGACAAGCACGAGTCCCCACAAAGCGTTTTGAATTCTTGCTTTGCCTTCGGACTTGCCTTGTATGGCGTCAGTCGTTATGTATTCCACTCCGCCTATTATAATCATAAGGACAGCCAGAACCCCGGCAATTCCTATGACTAATTTAAAAATACCCGGAATGTAAGTTTGGATGTCGGTTTTCCCTTCTTCATTTGTCGTGCCGGGAAGTGGAGCGAGAGGCGTATACTCATCCCAAGAGTTTGACGCGCTTTGCGCTGAGGCAGAGTGAGTCAAACTTCCAATATTAAAAGCGCACAAACCGAGAAACATCGCCGCCGTTAATATTTTTTTAGTTTTATTTTTCATCATCTTTGGTTAACTAAAAAGAGACCGTCTTATTATCCCCGCCTCCGCCAAAATTCAGCAAGACATCCGTTCTGGCCGACTGCAACTCTCTATTATCATTTTGCAAGTCAACCGAAATTCTCGTTGAGCCATTAACGCCTTTGGTGTTACGGAAGGTTGTCTGCTTAGCGTTTTGATTGTTATTTATGTTTCGCCCATTCATACTCCAATCGTATTTTATTTTTTGACCGTTAGTGTCATCTTTGCTGAAGAAATAAGGCATTGCTATAAGAGTGATTTCACTGCCATTTAATTTAAACTCGCCTTCCATCGCTTTCTCGTAAATTATCCCATACAAAGGATTGTTTTCATAAATAATAACCTTCGGCTCTACCGGCTCAAGGGTGATGCTCCCGGAAGCTTTTATTTTTTTGTCGGATGACATCACTTCAACTTCTATTTCAGGCGAGTGAGACAATACTGATTGCGAAAAACTGAATTTATTTTTGCCGTATCCCGACACATCGCCCAAAACCTTGCTGTCTCTCGTCCATTTGTAAGTGAGCTTGCTGGAATTGATTTTTATGCCACCGGAATCAATAATATGAGGCACAGCGATGACAGTTATGAGTCCCTGATAGCCGTAAAGAGCTTTGCCTTTGTAGAAAGGGGGAACATAAGAGTCAGCTTCCCAGACAAGGTCAACGCCGGCAGGTCTCACTACAAGTGTTTTCTCAATGGTTTTGCCGTCCTTTGTTTTAATAACGACTTTTATCAAAGAAACACTGCCAATACTGCCCGTCTTAAATAGAAAAGATTTCTTGCCAATTCCTTTGTCTTTGACGACTCCGTCCAGAGCCCATATTATTTCTGACGAATTCAAGTCAAAAGAAAAGCTTTCAATTTTGGCGTAGACATTTTCATTAGCGCTAGGAAAAGCGGGAACGGTTGTGATCTCGGCCGAATTGGCGATGTCGTTCCCCGCCACTCTTGGCATCTGCCCATGGGCTTTAAAAGCGAAGATTAAAAAAAGAGAGAGGGCGATTATGAATATTTTTTCTAATTTGTTTGGCATACGACTTTTTAGGAGGCAATGTTTTAAGCTGGCATTATTTTACCACAGAACCGCGATATATGTTAATCAGCAGAAGGCTGTAGGTTGTAGGCGGCAGGTTATTTACTTTGAATTACGAAACCCTCATTTTCCGTCTTTGCGAGTCGGTACTCCGGCGTGGCAATCCAGAGTTTATCGCGTGTAACCATAGATTGCCACGCTTCGCTCGCAATGACGACATAAGAATATATACAGTTTCGTAATTCAAAGTATTTAGGCAAAAAACCCGAATTATAAAATACATTTCACAATCTCTTTAAGCAGACTATTTTGTGTTTTCGTTCTTGTCGCCAAGCAGTTTTTCAGATCCGGGGACAATCTTCTCGGCGACTTTTTTAGTCTGGAAGAATATGAAAGTGACAACTACGGAAAGAGTCCATGCCGGAAGAGCGCTTAAGCCGGGTATGAGTTCTATGAAAAAGGCGCCGACCGTCGTGGCCGCAATTTTAGAATTAAATTTCAGCCCCGCCAAGTGAAACCAGAGAAAAAAAGTGAGGAAAGCGAAAATGCTAACCCCTGTTGATATTGTCCATGCCAGTATAAAACCGACGAAAGGTATGAGGTATATCCAAGCCACTCCAGCTTGAATTGCGTCAAAAAATAAGGCGACCGCAATCATCACCCACATAGTTATTTTGCTTATCTCTTTGTTTTCCATTGTTTAGTTTGTAGGCGGTAGGCGGTAGGTAGCAGGACGAGGGATTGATTTCTTCCCTACAACCTACTACCTAAAACCTACAACCTTCTTCTTTCTATCCCACCGCCTCCATCTCTTCCTTTGCCTTCTTTATCGCCAAAAGTTGGGACGGGTCGGAAGTTATTATCTGATCTTCAGTATATGAAGCGATTATCTTGATGGCGACATGCTTTAATCCGACGAAGAACATCCCTTCTCCCACATCGGACTCAAGCAGAAGATATTTTTCTTCTTCCGTAAGGTTGAAAATTCTTTGGAGGTTGTCTATGGTGGACGAGGATTGTTTCAGCAAGACTTGAATGGACGAGTTGCTGATGATAGGCATTCCATACGGGGACTTTAGAAAGTCGTCCACATCTTGCGTGATCGTGGCAAGACCGAGATAATATTTTCTTCCTCTTTTCGCCATACTGAACAAAAACGACGCCGTGTCTTCCGACTTCATCATCCACCAAGCCTCATCAATCACCAAAAGACGTTTTTTCAAAGTTTTTCTGATGGCGTTCCAGATAAAGTGCGTGACAATATACATCGCCACAGGTTTGAGCTCATCTTCCATATCTCTTATGGAGAAGACTATGAATTTGCTGTTAATGTCAACATTTGTCGGGCGGTTGATGAATCCCGCCCATGTTCCTTTCGTGTATTTTGAGAGTTTTTGAACTAGGCCTTCAGCTCCTTCCATTCCCGCAAGCACGAGCTCAAAGTCGGAGAGAAGCGGTGGCTCAATATTGGAAAAATCGGAGTCGGCGGTAATGTCTTTTAGGGCGTAAGTTTCGCTGATAGCGCGGTCAATCAAGGCATCTTCTTCGGGAGAGAGACCGCCGAGCATTATTCTAAAAAGTCCGACGAGGTTGATGATGTTTGAACGCAAGACGTCTGCCGACGATTCATCTTCCCTTGCCACTGGCAGGTCAAATGGGTTGATATGATTGTTGGAGTTGAGAGAAATATTGAAATACTTTCCTCCGGTCGCTTCCGCCATATATTCGTATTCCCTTTCCGGATCAATTACGATTATTTCCGCGCCGAACATAAGCGTTCGCAATATTTCAAGCTTGGTGGCGTAAGATTTGCCGGCGCCGGACTTGGCGAAAATTATGGAGTTGTAATTTTCAAGCGAGAATCTGTCAAAAAGCACCAAGCTTGAATTATGTCTGTTTATCCCGTAAAGAATTCCCTTGTCGGAAGTAAGGTCAAAAGAGATGAAGGGGAAAAGGCTGGAGATTGGCGATGAATTTAATTTTGAATACACATTAAGCTCGTCGGCGGCTATCGGCAGAACGCTTTTGTACCCCTGCTCCTGCTGGAAAAGAGCCGGTTTCAGGTAAACAAGTTTTGACTCAAGTATTGTTTTTATTTCCGACTCTATCTTATCCAGCTCATTGTCGCTGTCTCCGTATATGGTAATGTAAATCGCGACATCAAAAAGCTTTTCTTGCGCTTGCTGAAGATTGTCTCTCAAGCTTTCCAAATCTCTGTAGGCGGTGTCCAATATCGGATCGCGAACCAACCCCCTTCTCTCCCTTTCGTTGATCTGGCTTTGGACTTCAGCCACTTTTTTTTGGAATTGGCGGAGCATTTTCTCGGTTTCAATCGGTCGGATTGATATTGAAATGTCAAAAACTTTGTCCAAGTTTATAACCGGCGAAAACCAGCTTTCTGACAAGTATCGGGGATAAGAAATCACGAAGAAAGTTCTGGCAATTTTGTCCCCCAAGTTTAATCCTTTCGGCGTTATCTTGAGCGCGGATGGCGCGATGATGTCTTGAAGCTCCAAAACTCCAGCCTCATATATTTCTTGAGGCAGGACCGAAGAAATCGTCGCTGTCCTTTCCTTTTTTCCGAATAATGTGTTTAAAAATCCCATAAAAATTATTTTAATTATCTTGAATTGCGAAATACTGAAAATTTCAGTGTCTGGTTGAGTGAAACCGTTAAAGAATTCAGCTTCGCGACCCGAGGACATGAAAATTTTAGTATTTCGTAATTCATTGTAAATTAGTTTATCTGAATCGGCTTTTCCGTGTCGCCCGGATTGAATATCTTGTAAAACAGCTCCACCACTTCTTCCGTTCCAAGTCCCACAGTTCTTATTCCGGCGCGCACCAAGCCTTGTTCCACCACCGACACCCTCTGTTCCAATTGCATCCTGTTTTCTTCAAAGCTGTCACTTCTTTCTTTAGATGGGTTTGATTCTTTCCTACCGCCGATAAGATTGCCGATTATTTGCGATTTGGCACCTACAATTGGAGGGTCGTAAGGCACGACCACAAAAAAACTTTTTGTCATAATGTTTGAATTTTCCGTAAAATTTTTTATGAAGGCGATGTATTCTCTTATCTGTATTTTCATCAAGTCGTTCATCTGATCTTTGTATCGTTCCTCAAGTAGGGCTATGTAAGGCCTTATATCCAGCTTTCTGGATTGGATAAATATTTGAATCGGAAAATCAAGCGAATTCAGAAAATTCTGAAATTGATAAATTATAGAATTTCGCTCATCTTCCGACTTCAGGGCGAAGTTCAAAGAAGATGCCATAAGGATTGCCCGCATTGAATTGTTTTTCAAGATAACAATGCCGTCCCTCACCTCTTTGATCGGCACGAAATCCTGTGTTGCTTTTGATTTGGTTGGCATTTTTTTAGGTTGTAGGTTTTTAAGAAGGTTATAGGTGTTAGGTTTTAGGGCGAGAGTGAAGAAAGTTGTAAAACAGCAACCTGCAACTTTTAAAAATTATAACATATTTTTTATATTCCCAATCTTATCTTTTCTTTCCTAACCCCTAAAACCTAACGCCTAGCACCTATAACCTTTTACTATCTCTCGTAATCGGATTGATATTTTCATTTATATCTAAACTCCAAGTTAAATCTTTGAGCTTGCTTTCTGACAGTTTAGGTACTTTGAGGAGGGATGAGTTGTCGTTGGAAATGCTGTCTTTTTTTGTTATAACTTTTTCTCTTTTTTGCCACAGATAAAGTTTGTTGCTCAAAGTGTATTTCACGGCCGACTCAAGAATGAATATGAACGGCTTGCCATTTATCTTATAGAAAGCCAAAGCAACAGAGAAAAGCATAACCGGTATGATGAAAAATAAAGCTATGACAAGGTAAGGAATTATGGAATAAATGACGAAAGAAATTCCGCCCCCTCCGGCAAGGTAAATAAATTGCTTCAAGGTCAAAGGCCCGAATATCTTGTCTTCTATTTCAATAAATTGCGGGACTTGGAATTTCATACTAGCTTGTTAGCTTGCAGCTTATTAGCTTTTTAGGTTAAGAAAGTTGAGAACTTTTTAAAGAAGAAAGCATTTTGTTGAGCATCTTCATCACTTCTGATAAAAGGCTTTCCTCTTTAGTATAACTTAAATTTTTACCAAAAGATAAATTTCCACTTCAATTCTTTTCTTACCTAAAAAGCTACAAGCTAAGAAGCTACTTTCCTATTTTCTCCCGATAAGGATCTATTTTATTACTAATATCCGATGGCAACTTTTTAGCTGGCGTCTTGGCGTCATTTATCTCAATTGTTTCTCTCGGCATATTCACTGTTCCGCTCATCTTGTTCTTGAAAATATCGCCCTTCATTGTTTTCATTGCTTCCCCTTGTGGCATCGCAGGTTGTCTTTGGGGTTGTTCGGGGCGGATAACAATCATTTCGGCTGGTTTGTCTCTTTTGGCGCTGTCCGCCATCTTTTGGTTCTGAAAAGAAACTTGCGCGCTAATCTCACTTGGAGGCCTCGCCTCCAAGTGGAGTTCTTGCTTGTTAACGGCTGGCAGATTGTGATGTTCTTTGTCCTCAATTTCCCGCAAAATGTCTTCCCTTTTCAGGGTCTCATCCGTTTCCGTTTCGCTTTCTTTTTCTTCAGTCTTCCCTAATAAGCTACCAGCTAAAAAGCTACCGCCTGCCCTCTCATCTCTTTCCTCAAATATTTTCTTAAGCGACTCCCTCACCTTCAAGAAAATTTCCCGATTCAAATCCTCCGCGATCGCTTCAGCTTTTTCTTCCGACACTTCAACATGTTTGGCAATGTTTGCGACTAGATTATCGGTGTGGTCAAGACCGAACATCACTATAGCCGTTTCTTCTCCGAGATGTCCCGCTTGGTCTATGTGCAGATTGTGCTTGTCTGAAATCTGTTTTAATTTTTCATTCCAAGGCGTAGCCGTTATCGCGCTTCTCACATCCTCTGGAAGCTGTTCAAATCTGGCTTTTAATATTTGTTCGCTATAATTCATTTTTAATTTGTATTATTTTAGATCTTTAGTTTAAGGATGAGCCGTTCCTCCGCCACCTGTGCCGCCAGCCCCGCTTCCCGTTGCGCCTGTCGCCCCTCCACCTCCTGCGGTACCAGCTCCTCCAGCGCCACCTGCTGTTTTACTTTGTTCATCGTTGTACTCTTTTAGCATATCCTTAAAAGTTTTATCATAAGGACCTTTTGGTTTTCTTATCTCTGCCGCCGCGTCTGCGCCTGATCGGAATATTTTATCTAAAAAGCCAAAACCTTCACCCCAGCTGGCAAACTCAATATTTTTTGCATATTGTTTTTTCATTTTGTCTTGAACTTTCTTTTTGTAAGATGTAGCATCTTTTATCCTTGATTCTGCATCAAGTCTATTCTCAAACAAAGCTTCTTCTCTTTGCAATGTTTCGCGCGCTGAATCAGCGATGGCTATGTCAGCATTAGTCCACGATCCAAGGGCTCTCATGTCCACTTCCAGATTTCTAAGTCTTTCTACTTCCCTTTGCGCCTTATCAACATTGTCTTTCAATTCTTTTAGATCTTCCATCTTGTCTAGTCGATCTTCTTCTTTTCTTATCAGCTTGTCTGTTTCCCCTACTTTGCTTTTAGCGACAAAATCAGCCATTTTTTTCTTTTGTTCAATGTTCTTTTTCAGCGCTGTCGCATAGCCAGTTTTGCTGCCGAATTTTGTATCCGCCACGCTATCAAACTTTGATTTGACGAATGTGCCCAAAGTTGGAGACTTTGCCATAAGTTTACCTATATATCTATTATTGCCCGCTAGATAAGCCGCCCTACCGAGTGTATTTCTCCCCGCCACCCCCTGCGCCCAGCTTTGGAATTTGCCGGTGTATTTTAACACTCCGGCTGAGCCCTGACCCGCCATTTGTTTTGCAAGGATAAGCGCGCCAATCATCAGAGCTATCAATATCACATAGTTCATTATTATACTGAAAGCTCCGGGGCTTGACGAAGAAAAAGCGTCATAAAAAGTAGATGTGGAATCATCTCCGCCGACCGCATTCCATAATTGACCGGAATTAACTATGGCAGAAATCAGATAAGCCATAAAAAGAAAAGCGGGGGCGAATAATGCTTGGCTTTGCAAACCTTTCCACCACTTTGCAGAGTACTCTTTCAGTTCAGGAGAAATCATTCCAAGAAAAGCGACAGGAGAAAAAAGCAGATAAAACAAAAGAGCAACGAACCTGACAATAAACAGAATGGCAACGGACAGAAACACAAAAGCCGAAATAAGAAACAGCGCGGAACCGCCAAAGTTGTTCATTGCTATGTTGAAATTAGTAAGACCTTTGTAGGAGTCTTTTTTATTGTAAGACGAATCAGGAGAAGGTATTTGGGTTTGCAATCTCAAACCTGCCATCATAGCGGTGGAGATAGAGCCGGTGGATATTAGCTTTTTTTGTTCTTCATTGCCATCCATATTGACTTTAGCTGTTCCCATTTCGGTCTGCACGGCATTGTAAAATCCCATAGCTACGATATTAGACGCATCAATGATGACTTTGGTCATAAAAAGACTGAAGTTTATAAAAAGCGCCACCACAATAATATTGATTAGAAGTTTTTTTGTGTCACCCCCCATCCCTAATATCGTCTTAATGGCAATGTATAGCAGAATGAAAATAAAGAGCATATTCGCGACATTGAGGACTATTTTGTATCCCGTGTTTATGACTTTTATTTGGTCTATATGCTCCTTAAAATCTTTCACCGAGAAATCCACCGCGTAATCTAAAAGAAAACCGCTAAAGGTGAATATTTTGGCTGAAATATACCAAGTAAAACTGGAAATCCACGCGACCATCTGACCAATCGTCGCGTCGGTTATTTTGCCCCAATCTCCCCAAGCTGCAACATTTTCTCCTACTGCATAACCTGGAACTAGGCGTAAAGGTTCATCGTAAACATCTTTGCCAAATTTAACAAAAGCATCAAGTGTTGAGTCATACCAATAACCACTATACCAATGACCCTCTGATGCCAAAGCTTTTTTCGGTCCTGACATTGTTCCGGAAAATGGGCCCGAAAAAGAAATTATCAAAAAAACACTTATCATCGCCGCTATTAAAATGTAGGGTATGAATTTTTTCATTGAAATTTTTACTCTGAAAACACCCGAGCCGTGCCGCAGTTTACCGTGACACTTTCATCGCCAGAAGTGACTGTCACTCGGGCTGTTTTATTTCCCGCTTCTGTGTATGTTGTCGTATTCGTGTCTCCGCTTCCGACAAGACCGTCCGTTCCCGACCAGCTATAGCCGTAGTCGCCAGTCCAGCCGGAGGCCGTCGCCGTCCAAGTGAATTCCGTGCCGTCGTTATTTCCGGTGTCAACGGTTCCAGCCGTAAGATCAACACTGCACGAAGCGGACAATTTGGTGTTTGTTATTTCAACCGAATTTGAGCAAGACACCGTGGTTGTCGTGTCGCCTTTTGTTATTTCAACGCTCGCTGATTTGGTCCCGGCGGTTGTGTAGCCGATTTCAACTGATTTTGTGTCGCCAGACGGACCGTCTGTGTCATCCGAAAGCCAATTATAAGTAGCGCTTTCACCGCTATCCGCCAATTCAGCGCTCCATTTGACTGTTTGATTTACCAGAGCGGCTGTTTTATCTACTGAGCAAGAATCAGCCGTTATCTCTGAAGATTCTGAAGACGATGAAGATTCTTCCTCGCCTGAAACATCAACCGCCCCGCAATCATAATCGGAACTCGCTCCGTCATTGGTGACTGTCACATTGGTTGACTTTTCCCCCGTTTCAAAGTAAGCGATGGTGACTGATTTGGCGCTACCGGCATCCTCAATCGCGTTTCCATTTTCATCCTTCCATTCGTAAGTGGCGCTGTCGTAAGAGCCGTCGGACGAGTATGGTGTCCATTTCCACTGGACACTGCCGCCCGTCTTGATCGCCGATTTGTTGGCGGAACAATAGCCGTTAGTTCCCGAAGCAACATCAGAATCATCTCCGGCGGAAACTTTGACTGAACCGCTGCATTTTATAGTCGCGCTCTTATTGCCTTTTTTGACTGTTACCCGCGCTTTCTTTGTTCCAGCGCTATCATAAGCAATGCTTAATGTGCGTTTTTCAGTTTTAGTATTCGTGCTGATTTCAGCTCCATTCCACTTGTATTCAGGGCTTTTACCAGACGGACCTCCTACAGCATAAACCGTCCATTCAACCGTTTCTCCCGTGAGGGCCGATCTGGTGTCAGCCGAGCAAGTTCCGGTTATTTTCGTATTTGAGCTCTCTTCTTCAAGGTCGCTTGATGTGCCTTCCCACCCTTCCGATGAATTCATACTGGACAAGCCTTTCGTAAGAACCGTTTTTACCAATTGCTGGACAAGTGCGCCGACTATTTTGTCTATATCATCAGCCAGCTCCAATTGCCTCAAGCTTGTGCCAAGCGTGTGTTCAAGCTGGCTTTCAATGACCGTGCCGGGTGTCTTTATGTCGCTATATTTCGTGCAAGTTTGGTTCTCATTGGACTTATCCTTCTTATCGGTTTGGTCAGTATACTCAAGGCCAGGACCGGCATCAGACGGCGCGGAAGTTTTTGTGGCATACTGCTCGCATGTTCTCCACGATAGAAAACCCCTGCCCCAGTCCAGCTTCTTAACCTCCAAATCATTCTTTTGTTGCATTCTTTTTTGAAGTTCGGCCTGCATACTCAAGAAAGCGGTCCCGGGATTTGCGTTTGGATTAGTGGTCAGATAAAACCAGCCTTTCCATCCGCCTTCCTTGAAAGTGCCATTAACGAAATTATCAAAATTTTTAATAATTCCAGTCAAAGTACATTTTCTCTGCCGTTTAAAATTGCCTATTCCCAAAGACAGCGCGATTTTAATATTTAATCTGTACGGATCGCAAAGCCAGCCAAATGAAGTCATTTCATCTATAAACTCTCCCACCACTTCATCTCCGACATCAACGAGAAAACTTTTCGGGTCGGTGACAAATGAAGGACTCCCTTCAAAACCGCTGTTTATCCAATTGACTATGCTGTCCGTGATCTGGGCGAGCAATGTTTTCATCACTAGATTGTAAATTCCGTTCCAGCTGAAGCCCGGCACGGTATAGCCCATCACCGTCACCCCGACGAATTTTGACCTCAAAGCATCGTCCGAAACGGGGACGGGTGGAACAGTATCAATGGCGTAAACTTTTGTTACCGCCAAAGATGAAAAAGCCAAAGATATTATAATCGGAACGATTAAGAGACAAGAAAGTGTTTTTTTGTTTTTAAAAAAGAAATTCATATATTGTTCCACATATTTCCGGCTTCGTTTCCGGAGAAAATTATGCCGTTTTCAGACAGATATTCAGCCACATCGCTTAACAAGTTTTTTTCTTTTCCTTCGGCTTCAATGTGCCTCTGTGTCCCTATCATTCCCAAGACAGGATCAGTTGATAGCGCGCTTAATTCCTTGAGTCCGTCCGAGCTCGCCATATAATTATTCAGAATTTCCAAATGAGTATCAGTCAGGCCTTTCGGTGCCGCGATTTTTGACAATTCTACGGCCATATTTCTGTAAACTTCTGAAGTTCTGACCAATCCCTGAAGAAATTCCGGATCAAGCAAATTGGCAACCCCTCCTTCTTTCACCAATGGGTTTTGAATATACTGATTTTTGTATTTGGTTCGGATTGAAGCGAAAGAATTTCCGTAAGACTTTAACAGTGTTTTGTTTTCGGGGGAAAAAGTTTTTATATTTTTTAGAAAATAATACTGAGTATCTTTTTTGTTTTGAATTTCTTCGGCTACCAAGTTGTTCACTGTGGCTATCACCGCCTCCTCGTTGAAATTTCCCGATTGTTTCAAATTTATATATTCGGCAAAAAGCTTCTTGCTTAAAACATCCGTTTCCGTATCGGTCGTGTAGGATTCGCTTTCCGCGGCGCCATCGCCTGAACTTTCCATTTCGCCCTTTGAGTCAATCTCCGCCATTTTCTTTTTGACTTCTTCCGCGTCCGGTATGCCATTGCCGTCCGTGTCGGGATTCTTTGGGTCAAGCTTCCACAAGGTTTCTTCCCAATCTTTCAGCCCGTCGGCATCGGAATCAATATCTAAAACTTCCACCGGATTTTTTATCACTTTGACTTCCGACACGACCTTTGTCGCCACTTCTTTTTTAGGTTTGAGCAACAGAAAAGAAACCCCTCCCAGCGCGGAAAAAGTCAAAAATAATAAAATTATTTTTTTAGATCGCGATTTCAAATTATTCTAAATGAAACTTAATGAAATTATACCAAAGAAAAGGTTTACTAGACAGCAAGCGGGGTCAATTTCTGTGGATAGTCTCACAGCTGTCTTTACACTTCATTTTTTGTTTGAATAATGCTGATATATAATACTTAGATAAAATTTCTATCGTGCATAATTATAAAAAATTTTTGTTTTTAGGCTTAATTTTCCCACTTCTTTTTTCTCTGGAGCTTTTTGCTTTTGAACTCCAGCTTGTTTCAGCGGAAGAGGGTGTTAAAATTTTTAACAAAGACCTTAAAATCGGGGATAATAATGAAGATGTTAGATTTTTGCAGAAATTTTTAAACAAAAATCCTGCTACGAAAATTTCTTCTTCTGGCACTGGATCTTCTGGCAATGAAACCGCTTATTTCGGCCAACTAACCAAGAATGCGGTTATAAAATTTCAAGAAATGTACGCTTCTGATGTTTTGCAGTCATTCGGGCTAAAATCAGGCACGGGTTTTGTGGGTGTGGCAACGCGGTTAAAGCTGAATTATTTACTGGAAGCCGACAACAAAAGCTCCTCAAAATCTGTTGTCGCGAATAGCAGTTCTTTGTCAAAATATTCTTCAAAATCCAGCCAGTCTAGTCAGAATTCAAGCAAAAGCAATAGTTCAGAAGCCAAAAAATTGTCAGTGGTAAAAAGTTCTTCATCTTCATCTGAAAATTCCACTATTGTCAGAGCTTACTCCACTTCGGAGTATCAAGTGTCGCCCGGCAAAACTGTCATTTTGGAAGGAGAAGGATTTACCCCGAAATCAAACACTGTTCATCTTGGGGAAAATAATTCCGTTCCTGATCTTTCCGCCAGTGAAAATGGAACCAAAATATCATTTATTGTTCCGAAAGATTTGACACTCGGGGAATACAGCATTTGGGTGACAAACGGGAACGGAAACAGTAAAAGCGAAACCATAAAAATATATATTGAGGTCACGGACAGTCCGTCAGAAAGGCCTGTTGTGGGAAAAGTTGAGCCATCGGAGGCGACCATTGACAGTGAAATAACGGTTTCAGGCAAAGGCTTTACTGCAAGCGGAAACAGCATATATTCAATGTTCGGAAACATAATGAATATACCCTCGCTTGACGGCAAAACTCTAAAATTCAAAGCGTCAGCAATGCAACAAATGGCAAAAATGAATAACGAAAAAAGCGCGAAAAATATGCCGATAGAGGTTTCGTTTTATGTTGTGAACGAGAACGGTTATAATAAAGAACCAGCGAGTTTTAAAATTAAATTTTAATGATATATAATTTTTTTACGAAAAAATTTTTGATTTTATTAATGATTCTTCTGTGGGTAATACCTGTTAATTTGTTTGCTATTGGAGCGGGGACTGCGGTGCCAGGGCTACCTTTCGGCGGGTTTGTTATTTTTACATTGCCTTGCACTTGCAGCGCTAATTTATGGATATGGTTTGCTCCTTTATCTCCGTTGCCTTTGCCTAAGACCGGCGCTCTTGTTTATCAGCCGGGCTATACTACTCTGTATGGCGATTTTGCAATTGGCATTCCAGCCACTTGGCATTTAGGCTCCTATGTTCCCGCGGCTCCTCAAGTTTGTTGGCAGTATGTGGGCACAGCCTGTGTTCTTATGCCGAATTATGGTCTTATGAATAAAGTCGGAACAGGTTTGCCTTAACTGCCTGCCGTTTCATTCACTTTGCGCTTGGTACTCCGACTGCCAAATTTCGCACTTTACTTGGATGTTTCGTTTCCAAGTACATTTCCAACAGTAAAGCCAAAACCGACATTGCATGTCGGTTTTGGCTAAATGGCTTAAAGCATGGAACTTAAGCGCTTCCACTGTTCCAGTTTTATATCCTCCGCTCTGGATTTCGGCGGTATTTTGCAAGTTTCAAAAATCTTTTCAATTTCCTCTCGGTTTCTCCCTTTCCAAAGGGAGTCCTTGGAATGTTCTAAGTTTCCAGCCAGCATTTTTCTTTTGTGAGCAAAACCGGCTTTAACAATCTGGAAAAATTTATCTTCGTTATTTTGGACAGACGAAGTGAAAAAATCGCGCGAGATATTGTCTATGAGAAGTATCGCCGAGTCAACTTTTGGCTTCGGAGAAAAGTTTTCTTTGGAAACTTTGCCGATATTTTTCGGTCGGCCATAAGCTTTTACGCTTATGGAAAGTATGCTTTCTTTGCCGTCATTCGCCATAATTCTTTCCATCACTTCTTTTTGAAGGAGAATCACCATTTTGGAAGGCTGAATGTCGCCGGACAGAAATTTTCTTAAAAATTGGCCGGTGATGTGATAAGGGATGTTGGCGATAAGTTTGAAGGTTGTAGGTTGTGAGGGGAAGGTTGTAGGTTGAAGGTTGTAGGTTGTGAGGGGAAGGTTGTAGGTGGTAGGTGGTAGGTGGTAGGTTGCGGGATTAAACTCCAAGATGTCGCCGTGAACGAGTTCTAGTTTCCCACTTTCTATTTCTAGTTTAAATTTATCGCGGAGGAATTCTACCAGCATATCGTCTTTTTCAACGGCAATGACCTTGCCGGCTTTTTTGAGCAATTCTTCCGTGAGGACGCCTTTGCCCGGACCGGCTTCCAGCACGATATCATTCTCACTCACATCTCCTGCTTTAATCATCGCAAAAATGGCATTTTTTGATTTCAAAAAATTTTGCCCGAGCGATTTTTTAGCTTTTAAATTTGAAAAGTTGTTCATAATATTTATTTTTAGAAATGACTTTGACTTTTTCTTCCTACAACCTACAACCTACAACCTAACGCCTACAACCTTCTTCGTATCACAAATCCATATAAATTATTTTTTCTCGATACTCAAAACTTTTTTCTTCCTCCAGAAATTCAGGTTCTATGTCGGAGATAAATTGGGACGGACTGTTGATCTGAAGCGAGCCGAAAATCGTTCTTGACCTCGCGTAAGAAAGAAAAAGTTTTTTCTTGGCTCTCGTTATGGCGACATAAAACAAGCGCCGTTCTTCCTCCGAGTCCTCAATGCTTTTCGCGCCGCCACCGATTCTTTGGTGCGGGAAAAGATCTTCTTCAAGACCGGAAATGAAAATATAATCAAATTCAAGACCTTTTGAAGCGTGAACAGTCATCATTTTGACCGCTCCGCTTTCTTTTTCAAGAGAGTCTTGGTCGGTAGACAAAGCCGATTCTTCAATCAGCTTTTCAACACCTTCTCCGTACGGCAGATAATCGTATTTCTTCGCCATAGTAGCGAGTTCCATTATGTTTTCCAGTCTTTCTTTGTCGTCATCGCTTCCGTCTTTCAGTTCAGTTTCAATCCCGCTTTCTTTGACAATAAACCGCACAAGCTCCGAAGGTTTTAAGGATAAAACATTTTCTTTTATTTTATCCAAAAGACCGTAAAAATTCGCCACCTTAGCTTTGGTTCCGGCTGGCAGTTCCGCCTCTCTGCCGGCGAATACCTTGGCGAGCGTCACTTTTCCCAGCCCTCTCGTCGGAAAATTTATCACCCTTTTGATGTCGCTCAAGCTGTCTCTGTTTAGCGCGGCGCGCAGATAAGAAAGCGTGTCTTTAACTTCTTTTCTCTCAAAAAATTTGACGCCGAGAAGCTGATAAGGAAGATTGAGAGTTAAAAAAGCTTCTTCAATGACTCTGGATTGAAAATTGGCCCTGTAAAGAATGGCGATTTCTTTTGGGGCGACTCCGTCCGCGATAAGTCGTTTGACTTTCTCCGCGATGAAGCGCGCCTCTTCGTTTTCATTATGAGCTTCAAATAGAGTCACCTTGTCGCCCTCTTGATTTTTGGTGAACAAATTTTTCTTTCTTCGCATTGTGTTCTTCTCTATGATGCCGTTCGCCACCGCGAGTATCGTCTGGGTTGAGCGATAATTTTCCTCCAAAATTACTGCTTTCGCCTCGGGATAATCTTTTTCAAAATTCAGAATATTTTGGATGTCAGCGCCTCTCCAGCTGTAGATATTCTGATCAATGTCGCCGACGGCGCAGATGTTCCTGTTTTTTGCCGCAAGAAGTTTTATTATTTCATATTGAGCTTTGTTCGTGTCCTGATATTCGTCAATGTGAATGTATTGCCATAAATTTTGGTAATAATCCAAAATTTCCTTGCTTTTGCGAAGAAGTCGGTATGTCTTCAGCAAAAGGTCATCAAAATCCAGAGATTTCTCTTGCCCCAATCTTTTTTCATAAAGCGTCCAAACATCGGATACCACTTTGTTCAGAGAGTAGCCCTTGAAAGCGCCCGCTTTTTCTAAATAATTCTCGGCGGTTGTCAGAGCGCCTTTTTCCCTGGAAATTATTCCCAAAATTTTTGACGGTTCAAATTGCTTGGAATCAATGTCCAGCTCTTTCAGTATTTCTTTAACGGCTTTCAGCGAATCTCCTTTGTCAAAAATAGTAAAATGGCGAGGAATTCCAAGCTCTTTGGAATTTTCTTTGATAATCCGGACGCCCAGAGAATGAAAAGTGCTTACGAACGGGATTTCATCTTTTTGGAAATTGGAAATTGGAAATTGGAAATTTTTACTGATTTCGTTGTTCGCGCCAACTTGGATAGCCGGCAAAGCTCCTGGAAGTTTTTTAAGCAAATCAAGCACCCTCTCCCTCATTTCTTTCGCCGCTTTGTTGGTAAAAGTGATTGCCAAAATTTGGCGAGGAGAAACACCTTCGCTCACAAGATGGAAAATTCTGTGAGTAATCGTTTTCGTCTTCCCCGAGCCTGCTCCTGCAAGAATAAGAAGCGGACCGTCTTTATGCAAAACAGTTTCTTTTTGTTTCTCATTCAGGTCTTTTAAATAATCCATCGGAAAACTATACCACACAAGAAGAAGGTTGTAGGTTTTAGGTGGTAGGTTGTAGGAAACAGAAATATTCTCCACCGCCAAAAGCGAGCATTCTCTTTTTAAAAGCCTTGCGCAGTCAATTAGAAAATGACAACTTTCTTAAGTTGATTATTTTCTTGATTGACGAGCAGAAAAATTTTCCAGCAGGAAAATATTCGTGCTTTTTAAAAGAGAATGCGAGCGAAAAGTTATCCACAGGTGCCGTTTTTCTTCGTTGACTTCCTCTGTCTAAAAGCTATATTGAGTATCTAGTCTGAATTTACGGATTTTTCATTCTTTTCTGCCAGATTTTGGCAGAAAATGGCTCAATAAAGCCATTTCCCAGAAAGACTGCAATAACTTTAATGAAATTAAGCTTATTTTACTACAACCACAAGACTCTGATTCGCATTTTTCAGTAAAACGAGCGAATCGGACGATAAAATCGTTATTTTTAGGCCTTTTATACACAAGGCTTGTTTTGAGTTTGGCGCTGTTTAGCTTCCCCGCGACGGCTGACGCGAGCGTGATTTCTTTTTTTTCAAACATATTTTCTGACGAAGACATTAAACAAGAAGTATTGCTGGCGGAAACCAATTCTCAAAATATATCCCTGCTCCAAGCTGTGCCGAATTCCGACCCTAATGCGGCAAAAGGAGGCGGAGACATTACCATAGTTGAAGACGAAGCTTTGCTTTCTGAAACCGGCCCTTCCGGCACTGCCGCCGACATAGAAGAAGGCAGTTCTGACGGAATGATAAGCACCTATATAGCGCAGAAAGGCGATTCAATATCTTCAATCGCAAAAATGTTTAATGTCTCTGCGGGCACCATTGAGTGGGCTAACGACCTTAAAAGCGGTTCATATATCAAAGAAGGACAAACTCTTATCATTCTTCCGATTTCGGGGGTTAAGTATACGGTAAAGTCGGGAGACAGTATTAAGAAAATAGTGGCAAAATATAAAGGTGATCTTGAAGAAGTTCTCCAGTACAACAACTTAAACGCTGACTCATCACTTGCCGTCGGCGACACGATAATCATTCCAAACGGAAGAATAGAGCCAACCGCCGCCAGCCCGAAAGGATCCAATAAAAAGATACGAGGCGCGAACAGTCCATCTTATGCGGGTTATTATATTCGTCCGATTGAAGGAGGAAGAAAGAGTCAAGGGCTTCACGGGTATAATGGCGTTGATCTGGCGGCGCCGACAGGCACTCCCATATACGCATCCGCTTCGGGTATGATTTTAATAACCAAGAATTACGGCTGGAACGGCGGTTACGGCCAATATGTCGTAATGGAACATCCTAATAAAACCCAAACAGTGTACGGGCATATGTCCAAAAATATTTCTTATCAAGGCCAGTATGTCGCGCAGGGAGATATAATAGGCTATGTCGGCTCCACCGGCAGATCCACCGGCCCCCACCTCCACTTTGAAGTCCGTGGCGCCAAGAATCCGTTTTAATAATATATTTGTGGAAATATAAAAGAGAAGAGTTAATAAGAAAAAGGCGAAGCATAGAGCTCGCCTTTTCGTTTAAGAGATAAATATTTTTTTAGATTAACTGTTCTTAGGTAATAATCCGGCAACATTCCTCATTAAAAAATAGATATTCTGAAAGTCTTCTGTTTAAAAACCACTTCCAAGACATCACATTGACAATTTTTAATGATTCCAATGCTACAGAAGTTTCAACAGCAAAACCTTTAACAAAAAACGTCTTATCCGAACTTTCACTAACTATCGGTGATGCGCTAGTCGTAAATGGCCCAAGAGCCTCAGATATTATAGCTCCTACCCAACCCTTTCTGACTTCTTCAGGAATTCCCGGCCCATAAGGCACCTTGGTTATAGTTATAGTAACTTTTTTCTCTGAACTCGCCAACAGCAATGCCAGATTTGTCATCAAGCACCCCTGTTCAAGTGCCCCGGCTATGATTGTAACTCCCCCGTCTGCGGTAGCCTTCCTGACGACATCCTCAACTAGGACATGATTTTCCTTATTTCCCCCGTCTTTTCGCATCGGCATTCTCCTTAAAAAATATTTCCCTATTAAAAACAATCTATTTCCATTTTTTAGAATAGCAGTTGCCGTTCGTTTTTAATACGACAAATAATATTCTCTTTACCAACTTGTTCAAGCCATAATTCAGAAAATGTGTCACAAAATTTTTCAACATCTTCTTCATTTTGTTCTGATAATCCGCAAACCACTATTGGCGGTATTCCAGATAAATCAAAATGAAAAGTGTGGCCTAATTCATGACCCAGTGAATTCGCCATTTCTTCCTCTGTTAACAAATTATTTAAAAAAACAAAAAAGTTTCCATCTTCTTCTATACCTAAACCGCCACTACTAAGTAATTGCTCAAATTTTACCTTATGTATACGGCGATTGTTAAGCTGAGAGACTATATCTTTGTTATTTTTAAAATTTTGCAAGAATCTGTCAGCATCAGAGGCAAATAAGAAATGTGGAAATTCTTTAACCAGACTAATGTTCATTCCCTTATTCCTTTCTTGAAGGTTAGGTGCGTTTATTTAAAAAGATCTTCTAGGTAACAATCTGCAAATAACTTACAGTACTTAATCTTATATTGCAACAGTGCTAAACAGTGCTAAACAGCCATCTTTTTTGGCCTATATTGAAGAGCTTCAAGAATGTGATTGGTTTCTATCTCCTCTGCCCCGGCAAGGTCGGCTATGGTGCGAGAAAGCTTGATGATGCGGTGATACGCTCGCGCCGATAAGTCCAATTTTTCTGCCGACGCGTTCAAAATTTCTTTGACTTCCTTTTTTAAATTTATAATTTTGCCGAGGTCTCGCGTGTTCATTTCGCTGTTCGTTTTTATTCCTCTTTTTGAATCAGAAAATCTATTTTTCTGAATTTCTCTCGCTCCAACCACTCTCTTCTTTATTTGTTTTGTCGTGTCGCCGTCGCTTTTGTTGTCGGAAAGTTTTTGATGGTCTACTTTTGAAACTTCAAGCCACATATCAATCCTGTCTATTATCGGTCCGGATATTTTTCTCTGATATTTCACCAAATTTATCGGCGCGCAAACGCATTCCTTCCCTTTTGTTCCGTAATTTCCGCAAGGACACGGGTTCATCGCGGCAATCAATATGAAATTTGCCGGAAAGCTAAATGAGCCTTTTGCCCGCGAAATATTTATCTCCCTTTCTTCAAGCGGCTGTCTCAATGTTTCTATGACTCGTCTGTCAAACTCGGCGAATTCGTCAAGAAACAAAACGCCCCTGTGCGCCAATGTCACCTCCCCGGGCTTCGGCACCGCGCCACCGCCAACCATTGAGACATAAGAGGCAGTGTGGTGGGGCGACCTCATCGGAGGGTTGCTGACCAAATCTCCTTGAAGCGTTCTGGCTATGGAATGTATGGCTGTGATTTCCAACACCTCGTCAAACGAAAGAGGCGGTAATATATGACTGAAAGCTTTAGCGAGCATCGTCTTTCCTGTGCCGGGCGGACCATACATCGCGATATTGTGTCCGCCCGCGGCGGCAATTTCCAGTCCCCTCTTCGCCATTTCCTGTCCTTTTATTTCAGAAAAATCTATTTCGCATTCTTCCTCTTTAGTCTCAATCCTGGTGGGATGTTCTGGCTTAAGTTTAATTTTAATTTCCGTTTGCTCATCTTCTTCGTTGTCTGCCTGTTTTTCGTTGAGGTGAGCGATGACTTCTTGAATATTTTTTACTCCAAAAATTTTTATGCCGCCAATGAGCGCCGCTTCGCGGGCATTTTCTTTAGGCAAATATATTTCTTCAAACCCGCGTTTTTTGGCTTCTTCCGCAATCGCCAAGACCCCGCTTATCTTGCGGACTTCTCCGTCCAAAGACAGCTCGCCAAGGAATATTTTTCCGGAGGGATTGAATTTTATTTCCTCTGAAGCCAGAAGGTAAGCCAAAGCCATTCCCAAATCAAACACCGGCCCTTCTTTTTTAAGGTCGGCCGGCGCGAGCGCGATAACGATTTTTTGATTTTTCTGCTTTGGAGATTTGAAACCGGAATTTTTTATCGCGGCGGATACTCTATCCCTTGATTCTTCCACCGCTTTATCTGGCAATCCGACTACTGAAAAAGCATACAGTCCCTTAGACAGATCAACTTCAATATGGACTATTTGCGCCTTAAGCAACGAAACTTGGGCGCTGTATACTTTGGCGAAGCTCATTGATTATTTTGAAACGGTTTCCGTTCGCGCGGAATGAATAGAACCGTTCTGAATTTAAATAAAAATTAACTTATGTCAATTTTTGTATGCCTTGCATGATCTATGCAGGTTCTGGCGCCTGGATTTGCCTCTAGTCTATTGGCTGGTATTGGTTTTTTATCCTCTTCGCACAAACCGTAAGTGCCATCATCAATCTTTTTCAGGGCATGTTTTACATCATTCAGCTGTATTTCCAATTCTTTTAAAATAGCGGTATTCTCTTCAAATTGATCAATTGACTCGGCAACTTCAAGCCTGTCAGCGGCATCCGCTTCCATATCTGATGGTACTGCCTGCCAGTCGTTTGGATTGGAAGGGTTTATTCTGCCTACGGTTTTAAGCTCGCCTTCCAGCTTTGCCTGCTCCTCTTCAAGTTTTGCCTTAAAATGTTTTAAATCTAATTTCATATTGAAAATCATAACAAAAGGAAAAATAATTGCAAAGACGCGCGAAGAAGGTTGTAGGTTTTAGGTAGTAGGTTGTAGGTTTAAGAAATTTGAATTTGATTAGAAATTAGAAATTTATTCCGCGATGGCTTCTTTACTATCTGACCGCTCGCGAGCGTGTAAGCCTGTCAAGCAGTTCGGACAGCGTGTCCGTGTTTGATGTGATTATGACAGTTTCTTTGTCCGGAAGAGAATAAATCAAGAAAATTTCGCCATTTTCATCTCTCAAAGCTCGGGTGTCCTTGTTTTTCACCAAGACATCTTCAAAATCTTTTTTGTATGAAAGAACTTGCTCGGTGGTGGCGGTTATTTCTTGCGTTAACGGCGGGATATTTCTGGGAAACAACGCGCTTAAATCTCCGGCAATATTTTTCTCCCACGACAGCATTCCGGCAAAAGCGTTTTCGTAAGATTCGGTTTTCAATATTATAAACGGCTGGTTGCCGTTCCAAGAATGGATGCCGAGCATATACTCCGGCGACAACGAGCGAAAAAGAATGTCCGGAATTTTAGAGCTTATGAGAGGCAAAAATTCTTTAGTCCCCACCAATTTCTTTGTTTCTTTTTCTTTTTCAAGAATGGTTTTTGCGATATAAATATTTTGTATTGAATTTGATTCAAAGTCGGCTGTGTTTATAAATTTGGACAGAAAATTGCCGGCATCTTTTTTACCGAAATCGCTCAAATTAAGCTCGGAATTCGAGTCCGCCGTCAGCAGGAGCGTCGGCCTAAGCGATTTCTTGGTTGTTGGCGCGACGCTTACTTTTTCTTTTATGTAATTGAAATTAAAAGCGCCAATTCCAGCTAACACAAACAGCAGACTGGTAATAAAGAGCAAGGCCTTTTTAGATTTTGGAGCGTCGTTGGACGGCGAGGTTTTTTGATATTTCTGCCTCCTTTTTTCTTCGGCGATGGCGATGCTCACGGAAGACATCCTCTCCGTTTTTATGGCTTCTTCCGCGTCGCTTTTAAAAGTTCTTACGATGCTTTGCTTAACGGTATTTTTCTCCTCCTCCCGCGGAGTAGAGGTATTTTCGGCAAACGGCGGATAATTTTCCTCGCCCAATTCGTTTAAGTAACTCAAAACTTCTTCCTTGATTTGACCGCTGGACAGCAATTCATCTCTTTTCTGATTTAGGTTCGCCGTTTTTATTTGCGGGCTGGCATTTTGGGTTGAGATTGCCGAGTCAGTTGCGGGGTTTTCTTTAAGTGGCGCACTCAAATTATTTTGATCGTTATTTTCCATACTTCATTTATTATATGAAATTAAGCCAGTCCTTTCCTCTTCGCGAAATTCGGGTCAACATCTTTGATTGACAGACTGATTTTATTTTTAATCTCGTCAATCTCCTTTATAATGACCGCGACTTTCTCTCCTGTTTTTATAATTTTATCAATTTTTTCTATTCTGAACGGCGCAATTTCTGAAATGTGGACCAATCCTTCAACATTCGGGGCGATTCGAACAAGGACTCCGAAGTCAAAAATTTTTGTCACTTCGCCTCCAAATTTTTCTCCGACTTTGTATTCGCGGGTCATTTCTTCAATTATTTTCTGGGCTTTGGTGGCCGAGTCATTTCTGCCGGTTATGAAAACTGTGCCGTCATTCTCAATATCAATCTCGGCTCCGGTTTTTTCTTTTATCTCATTTACGGTTTTCCCTCCGGTGCCTATGACGAGGCCTATCTGGTCGGGTTTTATTTTGATGATGACAACGCGCGGAGCATTCGGCGAGATTTCTTTTCTTGGCGCGCTTATCGCTCCCTCGATTTTGTCCAGTATATGCAAACAGGCGATTTTGGCTTTTTCCAAAGCTTCCGCTATTATCGGAATCGGAATTCCGCTTACTTTTATATCCATTTGTATCGCTGTAATCCCCTCTCTCGTGCTGGCAACCTTGAAATCCATATCTCCGTGATGGTCTTCGTAGCCTTGAATATCTGTGAGTACTTTATATTCGGTCGGACTGCGCATCATAAGCCCTGATGCGATACCGGCGACTGGAGCTTTTATCGGAACCCCGGCGTCCATAAGAGCGAGAGTTCCTCCGCAAACCGATGCCATTGAAGTGGAGCCGTTGGACGCCATTGATTCGGAGACAATTCTTATCGTGTAAGGGAATTGTTCTTGCGACGGGATCACAGGCAAAAGAGCTTTTTCGGCAAGCGCGCCGTGACCTATCATTCTTCTGTTTGTCCCGCCGATTTTTCCCGTTTCTCCCGTTGAAAATGGGGGGAAATTATAATGATGGATGAAATGTTTGTCAGTCTGTTGTTCCTCCATACTGTCAATTATTTGAGAATCCTGCGGTCCGCCCAATGTCGCCACCGATAATATATGCGTGCCCCCTCTGTAGAAAATGCCAGAGCCGTGAAGAACAGAAGAAATTCCGCCGGCTTCCGTGTAAATAGGCCTTATTTCATCAACTCCCCTGCCGTCCGGCCTTCTTCCGTTCCCAATCGCTTCTTTGTGGACAAGCTCGTCTATCGCTTTTTCAAGATAGGAATCGGCGATATTAAGACTATCTTTCGGAAATTTTTCTTTGAAAATTTCCAGCCATTCTTTTTTGAGATTGTCAGAATTTTCCGCGTCAGATTGAGAGAAAATGGAATTGTTCAATCGTTTCTCAATCTTTTCTTTGAAAACTTCCGCCAATCCGTCCGGAATTTTCGGTTTTTCAATAATTTTCTTTTTCTTGCCGATTTCCGCGATTATTTTTTTCTGAAATTCTTGGATTTTTTCTATTTCTTGCGAGGCTCGTTCCAATGCACTCTTAACAACTTCTTCTTTTGCCTCACTCGCGCCAACCTCAATCATATTTATATTTCCATCTTTCCCACAGGCGACCAAATCAAAATCGTAATTTTTTTCGTTTCTAAAATTGTAATTCGGGTTTATTTCAAATTCATCGGAGCCGTTATGTTTCCCAATTCTCATCGAGCTCACCGGCCCTTCCCACGGAATATCGGAAACTCCCAAAGCCAGCGACGCCCCAATTACTCCCAAAACATCAGGATCGTATTCGTCAAGGGAAAGAATCGTGATAACAACCTGCACTTCATTTCGTATATGTTTTTCAAAAAGCGGACGAATCGTTCTGTCCACCACTCGTCCGCTTAGTATCGCTTCATCAGACGGCTTGCCTTCCCGGCGGACAAACCGACTACCAAGAATCCTCCCTCCGGCGTAGAATCTTTCTTCATAGTCAACAATAAGTGGAAAATAATCCAGTCCGTCTTTCGTCTCTGCAGACATCACCGCAGTCACAAGGACGACAGTGTTGCCGTATTTAATCATCACAGAGCCGTTAGACTGCTCCGCCAAATCGCTGAAAATCGCGGTCAAAATCTTCCCTCCCACCTCCATTGAGTATTCTTTCTTTTTCACCCCCCAATTTTAGCAGAGTTTTTACAGTAGTGGAAATTTTTTTAACACACTTTTGACTAAGGGAAAAATTTGTAAATGTCTTTCCTGTGCCTAACTCTCATAAAAATAATGAATTGACCTTCTTTTTTGAAGCCAATTCTATAATCTCCAGTTCTTACTCTATAATAACCCTTAAATCCTTTGATTGAATTCAAATCCGCATATTTTAATTCCGTCAGATTTTTGGCGGCTAAAAAATCTTCCATGCATATTTTTCTTACATCCGCCTTTGTCTTGGCGGGAAGTTCGTTAAAATCCTTAATGAAGCTCGGTTTAAATAAAATATCCATTAGCGGAGCATTGTTCTAGCTTTTTTAAGCGAAATATTTGGCTCTTTTTCCACAATACGCATTAAATGCCCGAGATATTTATCTTCAATAAATTCCACCAAGTCATCCAAAATAGCCGCTTTTGTCTGAAGCTGTTCAATTTCTTCCTTGTTTGTTATTTTTTTTTCTTTGGTTGTAGTTAACATTTGCCCATAATCATATAGTATCCGTCAAATTTTTGCAAAAAAATTGAATAACTTAGCTATTTTTTTATTTCTTTATTTCCAAAAGTAAAAACTTAAAATCATGATTGCCGTAATTTTTCCATTTAATTTCATAAGAATTTTTTATTTTTATGTTTCTTTCTCTGCCTTTATTATACCCCTTAAGTGATCCTAAACTACACTTAGTGACTTTTCTGCCATCTGTCGTTCTGTAATTATAAGTTAGACTTGTTTTTCTTGGTTCTCTTAAATAAGAATGGTCGTTGGTTAAAAATATTACATACCCAAAACTATTATTAGTTTCAGCAACTTTGGATTCTATTCTTGAAACATCTTTCCAAAAATCATAACGCCCACAATCTTGAGCACCTTGATTTTTGAGATGAAATTTTTCCCCATTAATTTCCTTCTTCGGTTTCAGTTCCTTGGTTTTGTACTTTAATTCTATGAAATATTTTTTACCAATAATGCCTGCAAAAATATCAACATATTCTGATTTTCCGCTTTCACTTGTGTATGGTTTTTCCAATCTGACACTTGATCTTGGAAATTCATTATGCAACAACCACGCCAGTTCATGTTGGAGATCAGCTTCTGAATGAAAAACCGGTCTTTTTTCTTCAAGTTGTGACAATAATTTTTCTACATCAATCTTTTCCATCTTTAAAAATTCTATCCTGCAAGTTATTAGAACGAATTATTTCTATTTCCTCCCCCTCTCCCTTCCCCCGCCGAAGCCCATAAGATATTTTCTGGCATTTTGGTCTAGGTCTATGAAATCATCGGCGGCTTCTTTGAGTTTGGCTGATGCAGATTTTCCAAAAGCGATAACTTCCACCTGACATCCTTCATTAACTTGAAGATATTCCACGAGCGGGATAAAGTCTCCGTCGCCGGAAATTATGATCACCGTATCAAGTTTTGGAGCGAGCTTTATCGCATCAACAGCAAGTCCGACATCCCAATCCGCCTTTTTTGCGCCACCGGCAAAAATCTGGAGGTTTTTCGTCTTCGTTTCAATCCCGACTTTTTCCAGCGCTTCAAAAAAGCTTTTCTCCTCGCCACTTTCGGTGGTGATGACATAAGCCACCGCGCGCACCAGCCGTCTTCCCGCCAGAGCATCTTTGACGATTTGACCGAAGTTCACTTTAGCATTATATAGATTTTTGGAACTGTGGTAGAGATTTTGAGTATCAATAAAAATACCGACTCTTTGTTCTTTGTGTTTGATGACTGACATAGTTTAATTAGGTGTTAGGTTGTAGGTTTTAGGAAAAGAAGCTAAATTTATATTAGCTTTTCTTTAATTCCAATTTTTTCATCAAGGAATTGTATCTTCTTATGTTTGTCTTCTGGAGATATTTCATATGAGTCTGCCTATCAGCAACCATCCCCAAAAGTCCGCGTCTTGAGTGCTTGTCTTTCGGATTTTTCTTAAGATGAGCCGCCAATTCTTCAATCCTTTTCGTCAAAACGCCGATTTGAACATCAGGAGAGCCCGTGTCTTTGTCGTGAATCGCCACTTCCTTTATGATTTTTGTTTTTTTTGTCTTTGTAAGCATAACATTGCTACGATAGCATAAATACATATTTTCCGCAAATTTTTTCGTTTTTTAGGCTGTTTAGGAATACAAATCGCTGTGAGTGCCTATTTCTGAAAACAAAGCCGTGTCTTTGTCCAAAAATTTGTAGATTATTCTTATATCTCCGGTAATACTGATACTCCTATAACCCATATATTTGCCGTTTAGGGCATGGTTATTCAATATCGGATCATATGGATCTTTTCCAAACAAAATGTTCCTTTCTTTTACTTTCTGTTTCGTCTTGTCGGGAAACTTTTTGTATTGTTTTTCAAAATTCTTATGAAATATTATTTTCATAAAATATCGAGGTATTCATTGGCTTTTTCAGCAGAAGAAAAAACAGGCGACATATTCCTGCCCTTTTTAATGTCATCTTCCACCCTACCCAAGACATTTTCAAGGGCGCGAGTCATCCTTGGGACGGCGGAAAAAGACACGCTTCTGTTTCGGACAAATTCTTTAAGCAACGCGTTTATTATGCCGCTCAAAGGCAGTCCCAAGTCCCTTGCCAACTCCTGCGCGTTTTCTTTCACTTCCTTGTCCGCCTTTATGTTGATCATCGTTTTCATATATCCATAGTATATACAATGGACTTTATGTGTCAATTTCAAATTTCTTTTTCTTACCGATTAAAGCAAGCCTTCTCTTTTTAAAAACCTTGCGCAGGAAATTAGAAAATAACAACTTTCTTAAGTTGATTATTTTCTTGATTGACGAGCAGAGAAATCCATCAGCAGACGGATATTCGTGTTTTTAAAAAGAGAATGCGAGCGACTCTTCATTTTCTCGCCTCAATTATTTCTTGGGCGACATTCGGAGGGACGATGTCGTAGTGGTCAAATTCCATTGTTGATGAGGCGCGGCCTTCGGACATTGAACGGAGGGTCGTCACATAGCCGAACATTTCTGATAGAGGAACTTTAGCTTTTATGGCCTTGTTCATTCCCCTCTCTTCCATACCTTCAATCTGGGCGCGCTTTGAGCTCAAGTGGCCGGTAATGTCGCCCATAAACTTTTCCGGCGTCACGACTTCCACTTTCATAATCGGCTCAAGAATAACAGGCTTCGCGCGCTTGGCGGCGTCTTGAAAAGCTTGAGAGGCGGCAATTTTATAAGCAATTTCGGATGAGTCAACATCGTGATAGGAACCGAAAAGCAATTCACAAGATATATCAACCACTTTGTATCCCGCTAGAATTCCTCTTTCCATACCCTCTCTCACGCCCTTTTCAACGGCAGGAATAAATTCTATAGGAATAACACCTCCTTTGATTGAGTTTATAAATTCAAATCCTTCTGACCTCTTGGTATTTTTCGAGACTTTTGCATCGGGATCAAGTTTTGGAAGAGGTTTGATTTTGATTTTGACATGTCCGTACTGACCCTTTCCTCCTGACTGCTTGATGTATTTGTGTTCCGCCTCTGCTTCAGAAATAATTGTTTCTTTGTAGGCGACTTGAGGCTTGCCGACATTCGATTCCACGCTGAATTCCCTTTTCATCCTGTCTACCATAATTTCAAGGTGAAGCTCTCCCATTCCCATTATAAGAGTCTCGCCAGTCTCGGTGTCTGATTTCACTTTAAAAGTAGGGTCCTCATCAGACAACCTCTTGAGCGCGAAACCCATTTTTTCTTGATCGGCTTTTGTTTTAGGTTCAATTCTCAAAGATATGACAGGCTCGGCAAATATAATCTTATCCAGTAAAATTGGTTTTTCTTCATCGCAAAGAGTGTGGCTGGTTTTTGTATTTTTGAGTCCGACAGCCGCGGCTATTTCTCCGGCAAAAACTTTTTTGACTTCCTCTCTTTGATTGGCGTGCATTCGGACGATTCTTCCGAGTCTCTCTTTTTCGCCTGTCGTTGCGTTGTAAATATACGAACCCGATTCTATCGTTCCGGAATAAACTCTGAAATAAGTAAGCTGTCCGACATAAGGGTCTGACTGCAACTTGAAAGCCAGCGCGGCAAACGGTTCGCTGTCTGACGCTTTTCTTTCCATAGGCTCGCCCGTTTTCGGATCCGCGCCTTTCACCGGAGGAATATCAAGGGGCGACGGCAAATAATCAATAACCCCGTCAAGAACAAGCTGGACGCCTTTATTTTTTAAGGCTGAACCTGTAAAGACAGGCACGATTCTCTCGCCAATAGTGGCTTTTCTCAAAACTCTTTTTAGATCAGCGACGGCTATTTCCTTTCCATCCAAGTAGTCGCTCATCAGCGTATCATCTTCAGCAACGATTTTTTCTACCAGCTCCGCTCTGAATTTTTTAGCGTCTTCAATATGAGTTGACGGGATTTCCTCTTCTCTTATCGTACTGCCCATATCTCCTTCAAAGTAATAAGCTTTCATTTTGAGAAGGTCAATCACGGCTTCAAATTTATCTTCCTCGCCGATTGGAATCTGCATTCTCACGGCGTTTTTAGTGAGCCTGTCCAAGATGGATTTGTAAGATTTTTCAAAACTTCCGCCCGTTCTGTCTAATTTATTGATAAAGCAGATTCGCGGGACATGGTATTTGTCAGCTTGCCTCCAGACTGTTTCCGATTGAGGTTCAACGCCAGCCACTCCGTCAAAGACGACTACTCCGCCGTCCAAAACCTTAAGAGAGCGTTCCACTTCCACAGTGAAGTCCACATGTCCCGGCGTGTCAATAATATTAAATCTGTGCTTTTTGCTCGCATCGCCTTTTTCATAAGTTGGCACCCAAAAACAAGTGATAGCGGCGGCGGTGATGGTGATGCCTCTCTCTTTTTCCTGCTCCATCCAGTCAGTGGTCGCCTCACCCTCGTGCACTTCTCCTATCTTGTGGGACGAACCTGTGTAATACAAAATACGCTCGGAAGTCGTCGTCTTTCCGGCATCAATATGGGCGATAATCCCGAAATTTCTAACTTTTTCCAATGGATAGTCTCTGTTCATAATTTTTTAACTATTTAGCTTGTAGCTTATTAGCTTTTTAGGAAGAAATTTGAAGAAGGTAGGTAGCTTGTAGCTGTTTAGCTTTTTAGGTTTTCTAAATCCTAATCTTCCCTAAACAGCTACAAGCTAAAAAGCTACTTTGCTTCCCACAAACCTACCACGCAAAGTGGGCAAATGCCTTGTTGGCCTCGGCCATTTTGTGGGTATTTTCTCGCTTCTTGACCGCCTCGCCTTCGTTTTTGCTGGCGGCTATTATTTCATCCGCAAGCTTTTTGCTCATAGATGCCCCTTTCTTGTTTCTCGCGGCGTCAATAATCCATTTCATCGACAGGGCTATTTTTCTTTGCGGTGTCACTTCTATAGGAACTTGATAATTTGCTCCTCCTACTCTTCTTGATTTTACTTCCAAGTTAGGAACAGTATTTTTAAGGGCGGTGTCAAAAATTTCTAGCGGGTTTTGCGTCTTTGTTTTCTCCTTGATTAATTCCATAGCGTCGTAAACAATTTTGCGGGCAACTGTTTTCTTGCCTCTTTCCATTATGTAATTGGTGAATTTCGCGACTTTGGTTGAATTAAAAACCGAGTCTGGCCGCAATTCTTTTTTATTTTTTATCTTTCTTCTCATTTTTTGTTATTTTTTATCTTTTTTCGGTTTCTTCGTCCCATACTGACTTCTTCCTTTTCTTCTTGTTTCTACTCCCGTCGCGTCGAGCATACCCCTCACAATAGTATAACGAAGGCCGACATCTTTCACCTTTCCCCCTCTAAGAAGAACAACAGAGTGCTCCTGAAGAGCGTGTCCGATTCCCGGGATATAAGCCGTCACTTCCAATCCGTTAGTTAGTCTGACTCTGGCGATTTTTCTAATGGCTGAGTTAGGCTTTTTCGGGGTTTTGGTCGTTACTTTTACGCAAACGCCTCTTTTAAAAGGAGACGGGAAAAATCTAGGTCTATTTTTTATGGTATTAAAACTGCGCATCAAAGCCACCGCTTTAATCTTGCGGCTGACTTTTTTTCTGTTTTTTCTTACTAATTGATTTATTGTCGGCATTCTCGCGAATTATTTTATTTTTAAAAAAATTAACTAGCTTTTCTGGCTAGTTAAGCTACCAAGCTGATAGGAAATACTTTACTATGCGTCTCAAAAAAATGCAAGCAAAAAAGTTAAAAATTATCAAGTTCATAAAGTTATCAAGTTTTTACAAATACTCCTGTCCTCACTTTATAAACTTTACGAACTTTATAGACTTTTGACTCACTGTTGCCCCGTTATTAACGACGCTATATAAAAAATGTATTTAACAAGGAACGGCCAGAGGAAAATTATGAAAATTAGCACGAAGATGAAACCGAAACGGCGAAGCGTTTCTTTGAGACGGGCGTATCTTTCGGAAAGAGCGGAAAAAAGAAGATGTGACCCGTCAAGCGGTGGAATCGGTATGAGATTGAATATTGCGAGGACGAGATTTATTATGACAACATAGCCGGCAATATACAGGAAAGAGGGGCTTAATATGCCAAGATATCCTCCGAATCTTATAAGCAAACCGAAAACAATCGCCAATGAAATGTTGGAAAGCGGGCCGGCTAAAGCGACAATCGGCTCCGCCCATTTCCTGTTTCTGAAATTATAAGGGTTAATCGGAACAGGTTTTGCCCAGCCGAAGACAAACCCCGACTTGGATATAATAAGCAAAAGTGGAACAATGACAGAACCTGTCAAATCAAGATGTTTAAGAGGATTCAAGGTTAGCCGTCCTTGATAACGAGCGGTTTCGTCGCCGAAAAATAATGCCGCGTAGCCGTGCGACACTTCATGCACAACCACCGACATTATGAGTATGATTATTGAAAATATAATTTCCGTTTCTTGCATATTATAAAACTTATGTTAGCATATCCAAATCAAATCTGCTCTGTCATTCCCGCGCAGGCGGGAATCCAGATCTGAATTTTAAATTAAAATCTATGGCAAAAATTTGTCCCATAACTAAAAAAAGCTCTCTCGTCGCCGGCGGTTATAGCAACCGCACTCGCGCCACGCAATTCAACCCGACAGGAAAAGTCAGGAAGTATGCCAATATGCAGAAAAAAAGGATTTTCATTCCCGAGTTGAACAAATTTATCATTCTCACTCTCTCTGCCAAAGCAATCAAAACCATCCAAAAAAATGGCGCCTATGCCACTCTTAAGAAAGCGGGGCTTGTTTAGATGAATAGTGGCTTATATATAAAGAGGTAAAGATTTTTCAATCTCTACCTCTTTTTTTCGAGAGATTTTTTCACCCCCTCTTGTTTTTAATGAGCGAGCCGATGAATTCGCCGGTTTTCTCCATCGCTTCATTCCACATCTTCTCTTGTTCCTCTTTGTCCAACATCAGGATATCCTTCCCCTTTTCCATACACCCATGTAAGTATGGGGGCATATCGTCCTCCTTACAAACACAAAAACGGAGCATCTCACAATCGGAGACAATGCTATTTTCTATACTTTCAAAAACATGATAAGAAGAGACGGCGATATCAAGGCACTCTTTCATAAACTTACTCTTTTCTTCTTTCTTCTTTTCTTGAAGCTTAAACAATGTCTCTAAGTCGCCTTTATACCTCTGTGGAATTTCAATAGTTATCAAAATATTGAAATCCTCTTTTATTTCGCACCCTCTAGTATGACACGCCTTCAATGCAGATACAGCCCTGCTTTTGTAAGTAGACTCTGTTCCCATTTCTTGTGAGTATCCTATCTTTCCTAAAATTATCTTTTTGTAGTAGAAATACCTATGCTTTAGCACAGCCATTCCCTTAATGTAGACCTCCAAAGATCTCTTTTCAACATCTGTAGCTTTTCCCTGTTTAATAAGCGAACCGTAAGGATCCGTTTCATCATTTAGTTTTCCCACCAAACGGTCAAATCTGTTAAAAATAGAACAGCGATAATAACGCATTATCAATCCTCCTATAAAATTTCAAACAACAAATTAAATAACTTTCTTTTTTAAAACTAGCATTTTAAGCGCTTTTTATCAAATTTCTTGAGTAAACCAATCTTTTTAAAATTTCAAAGGCTCTCTTGGAATTTTAAAAGCTAAAACCTAAAAGCTGATAGCTGTGATTCTGTTGGACACTCGGTGTCCAACATCATTGATTTTTGAGTCATCTGGTTATAGTATTGAAGCATGACAAAAACATTGCATTATAATTTGATATTCAGACCTGAACAAGAGGGAGGTTTTACTGTGCTTGTTCCAAGCCTGCCGGGTTGCATCACTTACGGAAAAAATCTTGAGGAAGCGAAGATGATGGCGAAAGATGCCATTAAGGGCTATATTTATAGCCTTAAAAAACACAAAGAATCAATTCCTTCTGATATTGATAACTTTGTAACCACAGTAAACATAGAAACTAAAAAAATCATCTATGCCTAAATTGCCGGTTTTAACCCCAAAGAGGTTAATTAAAATGATTGAAAAATTAGGTTTTCAATTGGATCATAAAACAGGAAGTCATTATATTTTTTATAACAAGGAGCGTAAAAGACGAGTAACTATTCCTTATCACACCAGAGATTTGCCCAAGGGTACGATTTTAAGCATTTTAAAGCAAGCCGGAATTGAAAGAGATGAGATCGAAAAACTTTTTTAGTTTTTTTGTTGTTTTTTCCTCTTCCATACCGCCTACCACCTACTATACCTACTACCTAAAACCTAATCCGCTCCCCGTCCGAACTAAACGAAATCGTCCCATTTTCGTAAGTTTTAAGTATTACAGATTTTATTTTCTCCAGAATGTCTAGCACTTCTTTGTGCGGATGACCGTATTGGTTGTTTTTGCCGGCGGAGATGACCGCGTACTCCGGAGACACGAGGTTGGCGAAAGATTCCGAAGTGGATGTTCGGGAGCCGTGGTGACCCGCTTTCAAGACATCGCTTTTTAAATTTCGCCCGTCAATCATAGACAAATAATTTTCTATCGCTGTCGGCGAATCGCCCGTGAGGAGGAAAGAATTGTTGCCGTAAACGAGCTTCGCCACGATTGAAGCGGTGTTGGTCTCCCATTCGTCTGTGTCTCTGTCGGGAAATAAAATATTGAGCCGCGCGCCATCACCCAGATTAAGCGATATTCCTCTTCTCGCCAATATTCTTGGTAATTTTTTGTCAGCAATGGTTTTCTCCAATTCTTGATAGACACCGGTGTCGGAAGAAACGCCCGGCTCCATCACCATATCCGCGCGATAATTTTTTAATACTTCAACCAGCCCGCCGATGTGGTCTTTATCCGGATGGGTGGCAATCACCGCGTCAATCGTCCTGTCGTAAAAAGGCATCACCTTGCCGAGCTCTTTCAATACCGCTCTATTTGACCCACCATCAATCAAGACCTGATTGCCATTCGGTGCTTCTATAAAAATCGCATCACCCTGCCCGATATCCAAAAATGAAACTTTCAGCATCCCCCGCCTGTCTTCCATCACGACCGTATGCCAGATGAAAATATTAACCGCCAAAAATCCGAGCAAAAAATAAAACTTGAATTTATTGGACGATGTCATAATTTGAATTAATACCTATTTCTTTTCTAATTATAACTAGACACCTATAAAATGGTACATAATTTCAGCGATAGCTGAAATTATGTACCATTTATATTTATGCAATTGCATAAATCATATTCTCGCTTATGATACAATTTTTCTATTATCAATAGTCTAACATAAAATTATGAAAAAATTTGAAGAAATAAAATTTGATTTACCTGTCTTGAAAGGAATATCGGCGAAGAATATTGAGGAGCATCTCAAGCTCTATGCCGGATATGTGAAAAATTCCAATTTGATTCTTGAAAAGATTGAAGAAATGCCCAAAGATGCAGAGAAAAACGCTTATGCGACAAGCGAGCTTCAAAGGCGTTTTGGTTTTGAGTTTTGCGGGATGAGGAATCACGAATATTATTTCCGCTTACTCGAAGGCGGAGCGAAATCTTTGGACGACAAAAGCCCACTTAGAGAAAAAATTACTGAAACTTGGGGCAGTTTTGAAAATTGGCTTACCCGATTCAAGACAGTCGCCACGACTCGCGGCATCGGCTGGGCAGTTTTATTCTATGACCCGCAAACAAAAAGCCTGCTCAACGCATGGGTTGACGAACACCACCTCGGTAATCTCTCAGGTCTCTCTTTCATAATGGGAATCGATATGTGGGAGCATAGCTTTATGATTGACTATCTCCCCTCTCAAAAAAAAGAATACATCTCAGCCTTTTTTGAAAATATAAATTGGGATGTCGCGGAGGAGAATTTTAAGAAAATTATGCATGATTACTGAAGTTATAAGAGCGAGCTAAAATTGTTGCGTAGAAAATTTTATAATATCAAGATTTTGAATTGTAATTGACATTTTCAGACAAATGGTGATATAAACAAATCAGTAATATAAGCTCTTTTATAAACTATAGAATCATAATCTTAACGAAAGGATGTGTCTAAATGTTAACTACAAAAGATAAAACCCTGATCAAATCGCAGTTTATTCAAATAGTTAAAAGTAAAGATAAAGCAATAATTTGGCATTCTCTTTTTGGAAATCCCAAAATTGTTTCAACGGAAATATTATCCTTCCTTGATGTTTTCTCCAGTCCGCATCAGCTCAATTCTGTTCTTGATGAATACAAATGCGACAAAAATAGCAGAAAAGCCATCCAAGATTTGATTGAAAGTTACTATCTTATCCCGAGATATTTTGACGAAAGAAAGTTTCTTGCGAAGCATATGAAAGGGCGAGAAAAATTCATCAATGACGGATCTCTTATCAATTACCTTGAACTCATTATGTCCGAGGCGTGCAATTTTCGATGTTCGTATTGCGTTCACTTTAATAATCTCGAAATGTCTGATAGGGTAAAAAATCCGAAAAAATTCATGAATTTCGAGATTGCAAAAGAAACAATAGAAAAATATCTAAAGATTTTACGAAAGCACAGTAAAAAGATAGCGGAAATAAATTTTGGAGGAGGTGAACCTATTCTTGCGTGGGAAGTAATCGAGCAAGTGCTTGAATATTGTCAATTGAATTACGGCAGAGAGTTTGATTTTTGTTTTTCAATCAACACAAATGCCTCTTTGATTACTCCCAAAATCGCGGAAAAACTTAAAGAATATAATGTAGAAATAGCATCAAGTCTAGATGGTCTTCGTGATGGTAACGATCTTGTAAGACTTACAAAATCCGGAGGTGGTACATTTGAAATCATTACGCAAGGATTTGAAAATCTGGCAGAAAAAGGTTATCCAATGAAGGGTATAGCCGTCACGATCAACGATTGGAATTTCCAGTTCATAGATGAAAAAATAATTGATTGGGCTAATGACCGAGACATGAAGGAAGTTCGAATCGATATTGATATTATCGGTATGGTTCAAACACCAATTAAAAATATTGTCGGTAAATTAATGTATTTACGGCAATATGCCAAAAATCTCGATATTGAAATTGCCGGTTTTTGGTCCAGACCAGCCGAGAATCTAAATGATTCAACGCTGGATTCGCATGTCGCATTCTGTGGAATGGTTCGGGGAAATAATATGTGCGTTAGTCCTTCAGGGGATATTTACGGATGCGGTTATAGCGCGACACGGCTCGGAACAATTTCTCAAATCGAGTCGTTCTGCGCTTCTGATAGCCGATACTCCAATTTTGTTCGTGAACATCTAACAGGCACGATGAAAATGTGCAAAGGATGTATGATTGAAGGCCAATGCGGAGGAGGGTGCGTGATTACTCAAGAATTCTCTCGCGCAACCAACACCGCGAAAATTGAACGGATGTGTGATTTCTATCGTCAAATGACTTGCGAACTTCTCACCGAACAACTTCGAGAAATAGATACCGAAACTGCGTTGGCGTGATTTCAAACTAAATTAGACAGAAAGGGGGTGATAGCAATGAAGTCGCAGATGAAGAAAAGTCTGAATCTGACGGTGAAGAGTCTTCCAAAGAGGAAGGTGCTCTGCACTTGTCGGCGACCTAGCAACTGCCACTAATCAAGTGGAAGTGTGCGCAGGGCTGAGAGAAAGTGATATACTGCTCTCAGCCCTATTTTTTTATTTATGATTAAAATTCACTTGAGAAAAATCAAGCCGTCTGACAAAAATTATTTTGCGAAATGGTGGAGGGACAAAGGACTGCTTAAATTGACAAGCGGTATTCTAAAAATGATTTCAGATCAAGAAGTTAATAAATATTTTCAGGCGATACTAAACAACAAAAATGATTATAATTTTATGGTGATTGCGGACAAAGAAGTTATTGGTCATATATCATTAGTTAAAAAGCAAAATGATTGGCACGAAACGCAGATTGTAATTGGAGAGAAAAAATATTGGAGTAAAGGCCTTGGCTCAAGAGCAATCAAGATTCTTATTGGGAGGGCGAAAAAAAACGGAATCTCTAAAATTTATTTGGAGGTAAGACCAACCAATTTCAGGGCAATTAAAGTCTATGAACGATGTGGTTTCCAAAAGGTGAAGATTATTAAATATTCAAAGAATAAATATTTGTCAGAAACATTAAGGATGGAATTAAAATTTCAATTTCATTGATTATTTGCACAGGCGATAATAGTATTATGGTCAAGTCAATTCACACCAAAAAGTACGCCTACTTTGTCGAGAGATTGAGGAAAGCTCGCGAGGATGCTGGATTGACACAAGTGCAAGTCGCCAAGAAATTGAAGCGCCCTCAATCACATATTTCCAATGTTGAATCGTGACAGCAAAGGGTTGATGTTATTGAACTTCAAACCTTTGCGAAGATTTATAATAAGGATATTGGGTATTTTATAGAATGACAAACCAAAAAGGATTTATTCAAATACTACTTCTTATCGCAATTTTCGCTGGCGCTTTAGTTTTAGGAGGTGGAGGGTATTGGGGGGTGAGACAATATCAAAGCTATTCAGTAGAAAAGCCGGTGACCGATAATTCAATAAATAATATCAACAAATATCTTAAATATGTTGGCTACATTTCATGTAATGATGGGAAAGGAAATAGTTGGTCAGGTTCGGGATCAATATGGAAATATAATAATTACCAATTTCTAACGAACTATCATGTTATCGAGGGAGCGGTGAGGTGTCAATTGCTTTATGACAATCCAAATAATTCCGATACGGATAAGCCCGACGGAGCAATATATAATTTGGATATTGGTAGCGCTTTAGTTGAAATTAATGAGATTATTGATTATGCAATAATTGGATTGAAGAAAGTCACATATAATAACGGGGTAACAGATGGTGTTCCTTTGATAGATGAAAGTTTCAAACCTTGTCCAAAATATTTACCACTCGCCACTTCAGTCTTCGTCATTGGTTTCCCAGCCACAACACAAACGATGACACAAACTCAAGCTGGTGATGTTACATCAATAAACTTGACTGTAACAAATGGTATAATCTCTTCTTACGATGATAATCCAACCAGTATCTATCCCGATTACAATTATTTTGTCACAGCAAAAGTCGATAGCGGAAATTCTGGCGGATTAGCAATAGCAGAATATAAAAACAATCTTTGTGTCATGGGAATTCCGACAGCTGTAAAATTAGGAAATTATGAAATCCAGGGAATGATACAGAGTATTAACAATATTATTAACATTAGCGATTTGCCAATATTGGCAAACAAAAAAGCGAGAAACCTAGCTCTAAACGGAGCACCGATAGTCAGACTTTCAGTCGATCCTACATCAGCACCAGGGGGGACAACATTTCTCTTTATAGCTAAAGCGACAGACCCAGACAATGACGAACTTGAGTATAGAATTGATCTTGATGACAGTGATGGTCTTAATTGGGACGAAAATTATAGTATTGCAGGGAATCTACAGAAATGGGATGTAAGCACAACTCAATACAGCCGAGGCATGCACAGGGCGACTGTAGAAGTAAGAGACCGATTTGGGAAAATTGGTAGAGACACGATTAAATGGCAAGTATTTTAAGTGTTTTTTAAGAAACTAAAAAAATAATTATTTAAAATATGGATCAAGAGGAAAAACGGGAAATGGATTTAAGGAGGTTAGAAATTTTTCATGAGTTATTACGAGATTCAGTTTGGGAAAGATATAAGTTGCTTCCTCAAGTCAGTGCTTTATCAGCAACACTTTTAGTAGTTGCAACATTTGGAGAAAATTTATTGCCATTAACAATTTGTGTACGCGTTTTACTTATTGTCTTGCTTGTATTTATTCCAATTAGTTTGATTGGCTATCTTTACGAATTTGAACAAGCAGAGGAACACGCGAAAAAATATAGAAAGGATTGGTGATGGACAAAAAACTATTTCCCAAAAACGAAATTCGTTCATAGCATATTTGCCATGGTTTATTGTAACGATAATATCTATCACAATCTTCGTTATAATTTTACTCATTTTTACTAACTTATGATTAAAGTTATTGTTAAACCAAGCTAAAGACAACAAAATAATGAGGGAGAGGGTAATGGGTGTCGGACACCTTTTATTTTTTGTGCTTAGGAAAATTTCGCTTGCTGGACAATTATCATTTGCTATACTGTAATCAATGATCACTCGTCCCATAAAATCTCCGTATACTGCTGGCAATGTCGCCAAGTATTTTATATACCTTGCTTCGCAAGCGTTTGTAGGCGACAACAAAGAACGAGAAGGAATAACAAACCTAAAGCTCCAAAAGGTGCTTTATTTCGCGCAGGCGTATTATTTGTCAAAAATCGGCAAACCGCTTTTTTCCGATAATATTGAAGCATGGGAATACGGACCTGTTGTCCCGGATGTTTATCGAAAATTTCGACACAATGGAAGCAATCCGATTATTTGCGAGGAAGACAAATCATCTTTGTCCGATGAAGATAAGGAAACCCTTAAAAAAGTTTGGGGGACTTTTGGCGGATACTCCGCAAGCAAGTTGGTGGATATTACCCACGCTCACACTCCGTGGAAAGAAGCGAATAAATCAACAAGTAAAATTATCTCTAACAAAGCGATTAAAGAATATTACGCTCCACTGCTGAACAAATAGGCAAGATAGGGCGCCTGCCTATGGATGAACTAGAAACGCCGACAAAATTTGATCTTCAATACGCTGAATCCAAGGTGATTTTTTCTATATGCGATTGTTCACTAGACAAAAAATATTCTTTTTAATCTGACTCGGGAAGATGCCTCAAATTTTCTTAAAAGACTTCAGCATATTGAAAAACTAACTTGGGGTCAGTTTGCCAGTCTTCCGCGAAAAAATGGGATAACAACAGAAAGGCCAGATAGCGAAAATTTCACTCTCATTCACACACAAAATTCATCGGAACGAAAATTTGTCGAGCAGTATTATTTTCATTTTCGTGTCGAACAAGCCGACTTATTTCGTGTTTTTGGATATCAACGCGGTCAATTTTTCTGCATTACTCACATTGATCCGGATGGTAAAATCAATCATTAGATTTTGTGATGACATTCTTTTTTTTAGTTCCTAGTTTCTAATGTACTAGGAACACTTTTTAAAGCCCGTTCAGGCGAATAAATAATGGACTAATTGGGTCGTTTAATGTTCTGTGCTGATGGAGTTTGCAATATCTCTCATCCTATAAATCACCACCCCATACACCGCATAAACCCCGATCATAAGCCACATCGGGAAATACGGGATTGAGATTGAGGCGAAGGGGAGGGAGGAAAAAATTTCTACAATTTTTAGTTCGTAGGAAAGGAGGGCGTAAGAAATGAAAGCGAATGGGAGAGAAATCGCGACGCTTATGAAAGACACCGCTCCCGCCAAGAAACCGAAAAGCATAGTGAGAGGAATAAAAGCCAGAATCAAAATATTGACGGGCAGTCCGACGAGCGACAGCTCCCCCATTTTATAAAGAAGAAGTGGCAGGACGAAAATCTGGGTTGAGATTGTGGCGGTGGCGAATTCTCGGAGCTTGAATCTTGGCGTGATGAATTGCAATTTTCTCTCCACTATCGGCGAGACATAAATCAAAGCGAGCGTGGCGAGAAAAGAAAGCTGAAACGACGAATCAAAAACAAGAATTTTGGGATTCTGAACAAGCATAAAAAGTCCGACGATGATTAGAGCGCGAGTGATGTCGTATTGCCTTCTTGTCGCTCTGGCAAGGACGACCAAAAGCGCCATCGCCGAGGCACGGATGACAGTCGCGCTTCCGCCGGTCATAATCGCGAAGAGGACAATGCCCAAGGCGCCGAAAGAGATACTGCCGAATTTCGGAAGAAAAGAAAAAGCGGACATAATTGCTTCAGCAACTATCGTGATGTTGTAGCCCGACAAAACGATGATGTGTATCACCCCCGCCTTTCTGAAATCTTCCAGCAAGTCTTTTCCTAGCGATTGTTTCGCCCCAAGAAGAAGTCCGCTTAAGAGAGACGAGTGCGGCTCGGGTATGGACTGGCTGAAATTACCGATGAATTTATTTTTAAAATCGTATAATTTCGCTTTTATAAAATTGCCGTTCCCTCGCGAGATGATCTCAATCTTTGGAAAAGATATTTCATAGCTAACATCGTCCTTACCCAAATAAGAAACATAGTCAAAAGTTTTTCCGTTTTCATTCTGAAAATTTTGCGGTTTCTTGAGTTTCCCTTCTATTCTTAAGATGTCGCCGTAGCGGTATTCGGGATAAAAATCGGCGGTCATTATACCTTTGGCTTTTACCGGAAAAGTTTTTTCCTCATCTATAATATTTTGGAAACTTACAGTCAGTCTGACTCCGTTCTCTCTTTTGTCCGGCTCGTCCGAAACAACGCCTTCCACAATCACTTTCTGTTCTAGATTTTCTTGGAGCATTGTGTCTCGGTTGGGCAAGTCTTTAATTTCATATCGCAATAATCCTAGAGCGAAAGCGAAAATAAAAAAAGATGCTAGAAAAATCGTCTTTTTGTTTAATGCGTCAGAGTGTAGAAATTTTCCATAAACAAATATCGCCAAAGAAATAAGCAAAGATAAAAGGAAAAAAGAAAAACCCATCTTGTGAAACGAGTTCAAAAATATTCCGCCCGTGAATCCGAAAGCAAGGATATAAAACGGTTTTGCATTTTCCATTTCTAAATGCTAGCTTTTTTCTTTGACTTATTGCAAATATAATTTATTCTAATTGAAGAAAGGAGGTTTTACCAAATGATAATTTTTTCAGCTGTAATTCTTGGGAGTCTGCCATTCTTGTTCTTTATAAGTAGCCTAAAATTTTATCGTACTGCCAATCTCGCCAATCTTGCTACGAAAGGTTTTCTTAGCGCAAATAGGAAACTTAAAGATTGGCAAGAAAAAAATCCATATGCTTCAGAATTTGATCCTAAACTTCAGGATTTGAAATTGGCATCCGTCGGAGCCTATATGATTTTTCTAATTGCGTGGGGATTAAATGACGAAAACTCTCTTAAACACTTAGACGAATATTTCGAGTGTTCGTTTTTGGGCGGAGAAGATTAGACGGGACAAGTTCTGTGGAACTTGTCCCGTTTTTTACTTTACAGATTGTGAATTACGAAACTCCATTATTCGCGGAACACGCATAATTTTCTGCTGAAATCTGCTGAAAATTTGCTCTGCCCCGCCTGCCTTCGCCCCAATGCGCCATGTATTGCAAAAAGATTATAATACAAATGTGGAACTTTATTAAGATTAAGATTACCACTGTAATCGCTCAGGCATTGGCGGGCAGGTCGCGCCGCCGTGCTGTGCAAGTTTCCGCTCATAACGGAGTTTTGTAATTCACAGTTACAGCCCATTCTTTTAAAATTTCTTCCTCCTCTTCAGCGCTTAAAGCTTTTTTAAATTTCGCTCCGCTTTTGCCTTTGACTCTTTTTTCGCATTCTCCCCACGACTTGTGTTTCATAATTATTCCGTCAATCATACTCAAATATGAATAAGCTTTCGCTTTAGACCGCGATTTACTTTTTTTGTCCGCCGATGAAACTTTTGAGAGGTCAAAAAGCGGAACGGAATAATTTGCCAGCATTCCCTTGTACAGGGAAGGATTGTTTCCATCGGCGTATGCCGTGGCGATATCATCGCATCTTTCGTTGCCCGGGGTCCCGCTGTGTCCGGCGACATATTTCCATTCAATCTTTTTGTCTTGAGTGAGAGAAAATAATTTTTCCCAAAGATCGCGATTCAAAACTTCTTCTTTCTCTGAAGTCAGCCAATTATTTCTTCGCCAGTTATGCACCCATTTTGTAATTCCGTTTATCACATAACTTGAGTCGGTGTGAATCAATATATGATAGGACTTGAGAATTTGGCGCATTTCTTCGTTGTTTCGCTCCGATGCTCCCTCACCATACTGCGAAGTATGGCTCGGTCGCTTCTCACTCGCGCCTTGAACTGCATCCAACTGCTCAAGTCCTATGTGATTCAGGTTTGAAGAAATATTTTTCTCAACATAAGAGAGAGCGGAAATGGCTCCCGCAAGCTCCATCTTATTATTCGTCGTATGTTCCTCTCCGCCGCCAAGCTCAACGACTTCCTTTTCTGGTGAAACGATTACAACCCCCCACCCTCCCGGTCCCGGATTGCCTCTTGATGACCCGTCGCTCCAGATTAAAATTTCGTTTTTCATAATTCACCCTGTTAAATACGATTTGAGCCTGTTTCTGATAAACCTCTTTCCATTGTAAGTTTTTAAATATTTTTCGCGGTGAGTAGCATCTTGCTGATTCAAACAAGCTTCATAATACATAAGTGTAAATGGTTTTCTGTCTTTAGTCGATTCTACCAGACCTTTATTGTGCCGCTCAAATCGTAATTTTAAATTTTTTGTGTAACCAGTATACATTTTATTGTCCTTTAAGGATTTTAAAATATAAGTGTAGTAAAACATTAAAAAATTTAAAATTATTTAACAGGGTAAATTATAACACGGGCGAATAGTTATAAAGTTCATCAAGTTATAAAGTTTATAAAGTGGAAAATGATAGCCTTTACAATATATCCACAATGCGAAGTCGCAACTCCGGAAAATTGCGGAACATTGATTTCTCCATCGTGGCGACCAGATTTATTTTTTCTCCTTCTTTAAGTTCTATTCCCCATTCATCGCCTTTCATAAAAAATCCGATGGCGGAAATATTTTTGCCGTCTTCTTTTCTGAAAGAAATTTCCAAATGATTTTTTTCTTTGCCGAAATTTTTCACGCTCGCGATTTCTATTTTTTCAAAAAGAAAGAGGGGTTTCGGATTGCCCGCGCCGAACGGTGCGAGTTTCTCAAGAATGTTATAAGTTTCCCAGTTCACGTCATCAACAAATAATTTTTTGTCTATGAAAATTTCCTGTGAAAATTCACCACTCTCAATTTTTATTTTCTTGAGCGCGCTGATTATTTCTTCTTCAAGCAAATGAATTTTTTCGTGGCTCACGCTGAAACCGCCAGACATAGAATGTCCGCCATAGTCGCGGAGAATTCCTTTCGGCAAGGACTTCATCAGATTGATCAGACTCACATTTCCCGGTGAACGACACGAGCCTTTCAAAATATTTTCTCCCTCTCTTCCCCAAATAAATACCGGACAAAAATTTTCTTGCATAAGAGTATTCGCGGCAAGTCCCAAGAGCGACGGTTTCCATTTCGGATTGCCCATCACAATCGCTTCTTTTTTCTCCGCGCCATCCGCGCGCGATGAAATGATATGTTTCATCTCTTTGACCATTGACGCGACCAGTCCTTTTCTCTCGTCATTTATTTTATTCAAATGAGAACTTAACTCGTCAGCCAATGTCTCATCGGATGTCGCAAGAAGCCTGAAAGCGTCCATCGGCGCATCCATTCTTGAAGCGGCGTTTATTCGGGGAGTTATCGTGAAACCGATATCATCTTCGGTAATATTCTTCTGCTCAACTTTAATTTTCCTCAAAAGTTTCATAAGTCCGACGCGCGGAGATTTTCTTAAAACTTTCAAACCGTAGTAAGCGAAGACCCTGTTTTCTCCGGTAAGAGGAACCATATCTGAAAGCGTGGCGAGTCCGACCATATCTAAAAACCATTTTTCCGCGCCTTCTTTCAATTGCCAATCAATATTTTTTTTGCTTATCAATGCTTGAACGAGCTTGAACACAACACCCGCTCCGCATAGCATTTTTTCCGGATAAAAACATTCCGTTTGCTTGGAATTTAAAATCGCGTATGCGGGCGGGATCTTTTCTCCAAGCTCGTGATGGTCGGTGATGATGACATCAATCCCCAACTCATTCAGCCGTTCCACCTCTTTCACATCGGCGATTCCGCAGTCTATTGTTATCAAAAGTTTTGCGCCACTTTTTCCGAACTCCTCCACCGCTTCCATATTTAGTCCGAATCCTTCTTCGTGCCTGTGCGGAATGTAATTTTCAAAATTGTTAAAACCGATTTTTTTAAAAAAGTCATGGAGGACGACTGCGCCCGGAATCCCATCTGCGTCGTAGTCGCTGTAAATTATTATTTTTTCATTTTGCTCAATCGCTTTCAAAATTCTTTCAACCGCTTTATCCATATCTTTCATAAGAAATGGGTCGTGAGTCCCGCTGTCATAATCGGGATTCAGAAATTTTTCCGCATCATCGTTGTTTTCTATTCCCCGATAAAAAAGCAAACGCCTCAAAATTTCCGGATATGATTCTAGATTTTCTCTCGCACTATCCGGTATTTCTTTTCGCACTGAATATTTTTTCATAGGCGGATTATATCACGCAACAAGAATGATTTTGTCGAAGTTTCTTCCAATAAATCAGCCCCTAACTCTGAATTGGCAGTGTTTATAAAAAAACACCCTGCGCGTTAGTATTTGTGCAGGGTGTTATGATTATACATTGTCATTTTAAGAAAAGTAGCGGTCCAAGTTCTTTCATAGTTTCTTCTAAATCCTTTTTAAACTTGCTTTCGGGATGCGTCTTTTCCACCTTTTTTTTGGCTATTTTCATGACTTGCATTGCCTTGTTGCGCTTTTGATCATACAACTCATCATTGCGATTTATCTTTTTAAAAGAATCAATCGCTTCCTTCATATCTTCTTTTTTGGCCGTTAGCGCAAAAATAGTTGAAAAAGACACTGACCGCCAATAGGGGTCTTTAATTTTTTTTGCAAGAGCCCGCGCTCTTGCGCTTTTTTGAGCCTCTACCAGCGAAGAAACTTTTTCAAGTGTTTCATAAGACATTTTACACCCCCCTCTTTCTCTTTTTAATTTTGGATTCATTTCGGGTGAATAAATCTGGATACAAACAAACAAGTGATTCTAATGCCGAAATTTCGCCTCTTCTGGGATAACCTTTAGCAATTATTTCCCCTTTGTAAATTAAAAACGCTGTGTTTTTTATGGTTTGACAATACGGGATCATATCTTCTGTTGCCTCCTTACTGACATACTCTATTCTAGCTCCTTTTTTTCTAGGTTTTGGCTCTGTTGTAGTTTCATCTGATGAGAAGCTACCACCCATAAGCATATTCACTCCTTTCTTCTATTCTTCAGATAGTAAAATTTTACGAGGGTTTTTCAATTAAATTAATGTAAATGTGCTAATCACAAATCTGATGTGAGATTACACCTAAGAACAATAAAATATCAACAATTTTTTATATTTTTAAAAAAGGCTTGTTTTGAGCCTTATTTTATTCAAAAACTTGACAAGAAAATTGTCATAAATTTGAATTTATTTCAACAAGTCCGCAAAAACAAAAATATGTTCAACAAAGAAGCCATAAAATTACTGGCGTTATCCAAAGAAGAGACTAGAGTCATTGACTTTATTGGCTCAATTCCGCATTCCACCGTTACAAATATCGCTTTAGAAACAAAAATTCCCAGAACCACCGTTCATTTTTTATTGAAGAAAATGGCTAAAAGAGAACTGGTTGAAAGAATTGCCGTAAACGGCCATTACGAGTGGAAAATTTTCTCTCAAACCGCTCTTTCCCAAAGGCTAAGAAAATTGCTGTCAGATTTTGAAAGCAAGACGGATATATTGGGAGGCATTGAGGGACAAGGCATTGGAGTAGAGATGTATAACGGAAAAGAAAGAATCAAAGAAGCATACAAAAATATTCTAAAGGTCGGCCGCAACGAAAGAGTCTATGTCATTCAGGGAAATAAATCGGCCAAAAGAGCGCTTGAAAAAATAGAGAGGGAGTACTTTTTTGATTTTCACAAAGCCTTTAAGAGGAAAGGCGTCATTATGGAAGGAATAATCGGAGAAAGCGCTTTGGATATTTTTAAAAAGTTAACAGTAGACGAATTGGAATCTCACGCCGACAGGCTCATTGTCACGCACATTGTTCCCGATCGGTTTATTGATTTTTATATAGATATCATAATGTGCGGCAATTATGTTTTTATCGTTAATCCGGAAGAAGAAAAAGTGATTTTTATAAAAAATAATTCCATTGTCCAAACGTTCAAAAGTTTGTTCGCTTTCATACAGGATAATTCTCAAAAAATAGATCTTAACGCTTATGTTAAAAAAATAATTGAGGAAAAACCTTTAAATAATCGCTATTCCAACGAGTCGGCCGCAAGCTCCGGCTGATAGTATTTGTTTATTATGATTTTGTCAGAAGAGACATCGGCGATTTTTTTATTTTCAATCGTTGCTTTGAGCACTAGTCCTTCCATCGTCTCTTTTGAAAAATGCTGGTCAAAGACAAAGTTTCCCAAACTGTATGCAATATACTTGTCTTTGTAAATTTCTATCGTTTCCACGACATGAGGGTGATGTCCGACGACCAAGTCGGCTCCATAGTCAATGGCTTTCCGTGCGATGATTTTCTGATAATTACTCGGCTCTTTTTTGTATTCTTCGCCGAAGTGGAAAGACACTATCACAATGTCGTTTTCAGCTCTGGCTTTTTCCACGCCAGACTTTAGTTTTTCATCTGAAATAATAGCAATACCGGCGAAGCTGTCCGTCGCTTCAAGATAACCTTTTCCAAATTCGCTGAAAGATAGGTAGGCAATTTGCGTGTCGCCCGCCAGAATCGTTTTTACATCATAAGCCTCTTCCTTATTGTCTCCTCCGCCGGAATAATTTATCCCCGCGTTTCTTAAATTTTGAAAAGTATCTTCCATTGCTACCCTCCCCCAGTCGCCCATATGATTGTTGGCGACCGACAAAATGTCAAAGCCCGCCTCTTTCAGAGATTTTGCCGAACGCGGTTCCATTCTGAATGAATAAATTGAGCCCGATTTAATTCCCTTGTCGGATATCGGTCCCTCCAAATTTCCGAACAGAATATCAAAACCGTTGAGATAATCTTTTATTTTTTCAAAAGCGAAAATATAATCGCCGTTGCCGTATTTCTCCACACTGCTTTTCATCCCGCGGTCAAGCATTATGTCTCCGACAAATCCAAGAGTTATTTTTTTCGGCACCGAAGCCGAATTGGTCTGCACTGTTTCGTCAAATTGTTTTAAAGCGATAAGCGTCGCGACTTGCTCTATTTTTCGCGATTCGCTGTTTGTGGCAATGATGAAATCGCTCTCGGTTAGGCCGGGTCCGTACTTGCCAGCGAAAAACAAGACAAAAATTAAAGCGGTGAACTTCAAGAAGAAAAAGAAGCCTTTTTTATCAAAATTAGATTCTTCCATAATTTATAATTAGAGATTTTATATAAAATATATTTTATCATATAATACAACTATGGACGACTGTATATTCTGCAAAATAATAAAAGGAGCGATACCGGCGGAGAAAATTTACGAGGACGATGAAGTCGTCGCCTTTTTGGACATTAAGCCTGTTAATTTCGGACATACTCTTGTCATACCGAAAAAACATTATGAAAAAATGGAAAGCACTCCGGACGATACTCTTTCGGCTGTCTTCACGAACGCAAAAAAATTGATTAAAGTTATCAAAGAATCAATGTCAGCCGATTTCGTTGCTCTTTCTGTTGTCGGAATAGATGTCCCGCATTTTCATATCCATCTCATACCTCGATATTTCAACGACAATATGCCCGTCTTCTGGCCGAGGAAGGAATACAGAGAAGGCGAAAAAGAAATGATTGCGGAAAAAATTAAAAAGGCTTTATAACAATTAAAACGGCTTGAATACTTCCTTCAACCAGAACTTTGTTCCAGCGCTTCAATCCCCGGCAAGGTTTCGTTCGCTAGAAAATCAAGCATCGCTCCGCCGCCGGTGGAGATGAAAGAAAATTTGTTTTCCAGATTCATTTTTGAAACGACGGCCAAAGTGTCGCCTCCCCCGATGATTGACTTCGCACCGCTTTTGGCGATTGCTCTCGCGAGCTCAACCGTACCCTCTCGGAAACCTTTTTCATAATCGCCCAATGGTCCGTTCCAGAGGACGAATTTTGACGATAATAATTTTTTCTCCAGCATTGAAATCGTGGCGGGTCCGTCGTCCAGAATTTTATCTTCCTTTAATACTTGACTCGGCCTTTTTATGAAAACTCCTTGATTATTTTTTACCACGACATCGGCTGGCAAAAGCAATTTATCTGAATCCAACATTTTCCCCAGATTAAATTTTTTGGCTGACAAAACTGATAATCCCGTCTCATAGCCTTTCTCTTTGAAGAAGTCATTTGCCAAAGCTCCTCCGACAAAAACAAAATCCGCCAGTTTAAGAAATTTTTCAATAAGTGGCATTTTGGTTTCAAACTTTGCTCCGCCCAATATGAATAAAAACGGATGTTCTGGATTAAAGGCTTTGGATAAATTCGCAACCTCTTCTTCAAACAAAATTCCGGCATAGCTCGGAAGAAACTTCGGCACTCCGACTATGGAAGCGTGTTGTCTGTGCGAAACCGAAAATGCTTCATTGACATAAATCTCTCCAAGCGACGCTAACTGTCGGGCAAAGTGTTCGGAACTTTTCTCTTCGCCTTCGTAAATTCTCAAATTTTCCAAAAGAATAAAATCACCCTCATTCATTCCGTCTATGGCCTTTTTAGTTTCTTCGCCGAAATAGTCTTTTAAAAAAAGGATATTAAAAAATTTAGATAAGTATTCGTAGACAGCTTTTAAAGATTTTGTTTCAACGCTTTCTATGTGGCTTATTACTATGGTTTTGGCGCCGTTTTCACGGAGGAAGTTCAGAGTAGACATCGATTTCTTGATGCGGAAATCATCTAGCAATACCCCATCAATTATGGGAACATTGAGATCAAGCCTCAAAAGCACCCTTTTGCCTCTCAAATTTTCGATATCTTTGATAGTTTTAAAGTCCATAATTTATTTTCTAAATCTGGATTTTCCCTCCCCAGTTTTAGGTTCCAGATATTTTCTAAAACTTAAAACTTAAAACTGGGGAGGGGGGAATGAAAGAGTGGAATTTTCGCAAATAAAGAATTAAAAGTTTTCCGCCGACATCAGTATTTCACTGAAGTTTTCCGGCTTAAGGCTCTGATGTCCGACGAGTAAACCATCCACTCCCCCGCTTTTAATTATGTTTCCAGCATTCCCTCCTCCCACTGAGCCTCCGTATAGAATCGGCACGGCAAGAGCGCTTTCTTGTCCGTAGATTTCAGACAAAATCTTTTTTATATAAATAGCCATTTCGTGAATATCCGCGGGACTCATAGCTTCCGTATCTTTCTTGCCTATCGCCCAGATCGGTTCATAGGCGATTATTACGCTTTTCAAGAATTTTTTCTGAATTTTATTAAGCGAGTTGCGAATTTCGTCTCTCAAGAAAACCAAATAATCACCTTGCTCATCGCGAATTTTTTCTCCAATGCACACGACTGTTTTTAATCCGGTTTTTAAGCAAGTTAATGTCTTTTTACTCACTATTTCATCAGTTTCGCCGAGAGCTCGTCTCTCGGAGTGGCCCAAAATCACATAGGAACCGCCGTAATTTCTTATCATCTCCGGACTCACTTCCCCCGTGAAAGCTCCTTCAACTTCCCAAAACGCGTTTTGCGCGCCTAATGACAAATTTGCCGACTTCCCGATAATTTTTTTCAGATTATTCAAATAAATAAAAGGCGGACAAATTACTACTTGCGTCTTTTTCAGCCTTACGGCCGTCTTTTTCACTCCATTCAAAATCCGCTCCGCCTCTTTGGCGGAAGATGGATTCATTTTCCAATTCGCGATAATAATTTTTTTCATTTGTTATATCTTAACATACGACAGTCTTCGAGTTTTGGGCTATTGTGTTTCCTGCCAACTATCTATGGAATATCCTCCAGAAGGACCAGCTGTAAAAAGCAAATTAGCTATGCCTGTTTCATAAAGGACGCTGGCAGAATTATTTAATTGAATTTTATAAGCGGAAGCTTCTTTAACGCTTATGCTATTGGATAAATTAATCGTGCCGTGCGGCGCGTATAAGAGGACTTTGCCGTTAGCGCTGTTCGCCACATTGATTGCAGAATTTCCTCCTCCCATTTCGGCGCTATTATTGTGAGAGATAAGAAGTATGTAAGATTTGACGCTTCCCGTGCCGAAAAATTGAGAGCTGTTGGCTAAAGATATCGTGCCGCTTGAGCTTCTGTTTGACTCTTTGTCAGCCACCATAACCACAGTTTTATCGCCCAAAGAAGGATTGATTTTCAAAATGGCAGAATTGCTGAAAGTAATATTTCCCGAAACCCAAACATTGCCATTTAGAGTAACCTCGTCTGAGCCATCTAAGTTAAGATCACAATTTATTTTTTTTGGTCCGATGGAAACAGTTCCGCTTACAGAATAAGGGCAAGGCGAGGTATGAACACCTCCCGCCAGAGCCTCGCTTTTCCACTCTTCTATTTTGGTATCAGAGATGGGCATAGGTGCGATTGACTGATCTGGACTGCCCGGATAGGAAGCTCCCTCGACGGATGTTCCTGAAGTGGTTTGATAATAAGCATCTTCTCCTACAGTGGAGTTTGTAATCGTATGCGCATAAGCGGAGTCTGCGGTATGAATGCCTGTGATAAGCCCTGATGATCCCGCCGAGATCACATCTCCATTGATGATGTTGCTGTTGGATCCGCTGATTTGCCCGTTGGAAAAAACATTTCCGTCAACGCGCGAAAAGTTGGACATAATAAGTCCGCCGTTTCCGACCTGAACGCCGTAATGGAAAGATGCGCCTGTGCCGGGAATCAATTTCGTTTTGGTTTTTCTAATGTGATTAGAGACATTGCCTGTTGTCGTCACTTCTTTGTCGTCACCACTGTCAATGACGGCTGATGAAGCGGTGTATCCGTCCAAAATCAAAGTTTCTTCATTGTCGTAATTTTTTGATTTGATAATCCTATAAGAAACATCTTCCACTCCAGCTTCCGAAGCGAAATAAGAAGCTTTGCTCTTGATAAGATTCTGCGCCGCTTTCCTGTCGGCAATAACTGGACCGCTGGAGCTGACGACGATAGTCACGGAAATAATTAGAAAAAAAAGAACAGCTATCAAAAGAGCCGCCCCTTTTTCGGAACTAATTTTTTTTGAATAAAATTCTTTTTTAAATTTGAATGGCATATTTTTTTTATTTAATAACTTCCTCGAAGAAGTATCGTGCTGTAAAAATTGCCGCTTTTTGAAACTCCCCCTCGCGTAGCGGTCAGTCCGAGCTCGGTCTTTATCGCGCCTGAATTCGGATTTGACAAAGAACGAACAATGAAACTGGTCACAGCGGTACTGCTCGATACGAGCGACCCCATTGCCGCTCCGCCTTCCCTGATTTTAAGTTTGCTGTTTTCAACGTAGAATTCCACTGTGGTATCGGCGCCACTCACATCTTTGGTTAAAAGAGTGAGCCGTCCCGGATTCGCGCCGAGAGCGCTCTGAATTAGATCAATGCCGTTTGCCGCTCTGATCTCTCTCGTCATTCTTTCCAAAAGAGAAGCCGCCGATGAATTCAAATCTCTGGCTGTTCTGAATTCAGCGAATGATCTTACTATGGAAAATGTTGAATTGATCGTAACAATAGTCAGAATGCTTAAAATCGCGGCATATATTATCATCTCTGCAAGAGAAAACCCTTTTTGAAAATATTTCGGCTTTGTTTTTTGTTTTGGCATATTCTTAAAAAATATTTGTTATATAAGTTGAAATTGATTTGGTCGTGGTGCCATTTCTTCCGAGCCACGAAACCGAAACCGTTGCTTTTTTGGTGTCTGCGTCATTTGTTCCGCCGGAGGAAACGATGTCGTCATTCGCATCGCGGGACACATTGTCTACGACAAATTTTCTCTCAAAAATTCCGTCAACAAAAACATTGGAAGAAGTCGTCGCCCATTTTGTCCCGTCAAATTGGAGATAATAAGAAGTCCCCGCCGTTAATCCGGAAATATTAACCCAGCTTGTGTCGCGAAAAAATTTTACGACCTCCACGCCTTCTTCCAAAAGAAAGCCGGCTTGCACTGTCTTACCGCTGTCTTGGCTTAGCTGGAGTGATTTTTGAAAATAAGTTGATATGGCGATGAGAGAAACCGTCAAAATTGCCGACCCGATAATAATTTCAATAAGACCGAAACCCTTTGATTTGGACTTGTGGAACTTATTTAAAAATTTTTGTGAAGATCTCATTTGCTTAATTATAGTTATTATATCAGCACGACTGGCGATTGTCATTTCGTCGTTCAAACAGGTTTTAGTTTCTAGTGGTTAGGTTTTAGGTTGAAAATTTAGAAATTGGAAATTCAATAAAAACTGAAAATTGATAATTGAAAATTATTGTCATCTTCTTTTGGTTAACACCTATTCACTAGAACCTGTAAACTAATCAGTAGTATAATGTGGCTACACATTTATGACACTAGAGCAATTAAAGCGGCAATATTTGGAGCATTTGGAAATTGAGAAAGGAAGAAGCCTCAAAACTGTCGCCAACTATGACAGGTATTTGAGCAGATTTTTTGACTTTTCAAAACTCAATGACCCGAAAGGCATTACTGATGATGTTTTGAGAGAATATAGACTGTGGCTGAATCGCCAAGAATCAGGGGAAACAATTGACGGCCGAAAGGAAAATCTTAAGAAAAATACCCAGAATTATTATTTGATCGCCCTCCGTTCTTTTCTGAAGTATATGATAAAGCGGGGTATTAAAACTTTGCCTCCGGAGAGGATTGAGCTCGCGAAAATCGGAGAAAGGTCGCTTGACCTCATCACGCCGGAGGAGCTTAATCGGCTGATGAATGCTCCAGACACTAGCGAGCTAAAGGGATTAAGAGACAGAGCAATTTTAGAATTATTTTTTTCCACAGGCTTACGTGTTTCCGAACTTTGTTCCCTGCCAAGAGACATCAGTTTGAAGTCGGACGAATTTTCCATTAGAGGCAAAGGCGAAAAAATTAGGGTTGTTTTTCTTTCCAGTGAAGCCAAAACGGCAGTAAAAAATTATTTGGACAAAAGAAAAGATATGGACGATGCCTTGTTTGTTAGGACCCCCCCCTACAACCTACAACCTACAACCTACAACCTAAGACTGACACCAAGATCAATAGAAAGGATCGTCAAACATTACGCTATCAAAGCCGGAATTTCCAAAAAAGTCACGCCTCATGTCATCCGCCATTGCTTCGCCACTGATTTATTAAGCAACGGCGCCGACATCCGCTCCGTCCAAGCCCTCCTCGGCCACTCCAACATCGCCACCACCCAAATCTACACCCATGTAACGGACAAACAGCTCCGCGATGTTCATAAAAATTTTCACCGCACCCGTCGAAGCTGATCGAAGTGATGCGAGTGGCAAGGAGAAAGAATATAGATAGGATATAAAAATAAAAACTGCCCGCACTGTTTTTAGCAGAGAAGGCAGTTTACGAAACATTAAGAAGTTACCCATGGGACATGGAATAATTGATGCGGGGTTGTGGGTGTGGGGTTTAAATTTCTATCTTTATAGATAAGAAAATTCTTGCACCATATGTAAAAAGCAATTTTTTTGCCAGATTCAATGAAGTTTTTAAATTCAGCAATGGTATATCTTTTTGATTCTGGCCAGGAAGCCTCCGCAAGAGAAACTTCTGACAAAGTAATTCTTGTAACATTTTCCCATTTTTCTCCCAGTAAACTCATTTTTGACTCAATTATTTCCCACAGGCATCGTTCTAAACCCATAATATATCCTTTCAATAAAGATCAAGGTTTTTAAAGTTCTAATTAATAATATATGCCTTTTATTACTTCGTCAACTTTTTATAATATGATGCGCACATCTGGTATTTTTAATGTTAAACTTGTTTATAGCTATGATCACCGAAACAACGCTCAATCCCCAAATTGAAGAAGGCTGGAAAAAGGCTTTAATGGAAGAGTTTGGCGCGGAGTATATGAAGGAGTTGAAGAAAAAGCTGGCGGAGGAATTGGAATCCGGCGTTATTGTTTATCCCCCGCCAAAGCAAATTTTCAACGCTTTCAATCTCACCCCGTTTGATAAAGTCAAAGTCGTTATTCTGGGCCAAGATCCGTATCACGGCAAAGGGCAAGCGCATGGGCTTTCTTTTTCCGTGCCGGACGGTGTCAATCCCCCGCCGTCTTTGGTAAATATATTTAAAGAAATAGAAAGCGACTTGGCGGTTAAACCGCCAAAAACAAAAAACGGCAATTTGGAAAGCTGGGCCAAGCAAGGTGTTTTATTGCTCAACGCCATCCTTACTGTCCGCGCTAGTTCGCCAGCCTCTCATCGCGATCTCGGCTGGGAAAAACTTACCAACGCCGCCATCAAAGCGCTTTCCGACAAAAGAGAAAATATCGTTTTCCTTCTCTGGGGCAAATTCGCCCAAGAAAAAGAAAGTCTGATAGATGCCAGAAAACACCTTGTCCTAAAAGCCCCTCACCCATCCCCCTACTCCGCCAACTCCGGCTTCTTCGGCTCTAAGCATTTCTCCAAAACTAACGATTATCTTTTTAAAACTGGGCAAATGCCGATAGAGTGGACGATGTTTTAATCTGCGTTTATGCGACCATTGACACAGGTGTTACACTTTTGATACATTATTGTTATGACTACAACAAAGAAAAGAGTGAATGTAAGCCTTTCGGCGCCATTGGAGAGTATTCTTGCCAAACTGGCAAAAAGAGATCAAGTCCCGCAAGCCACAAAGGCGGCGGAGCTTATTCGCATTGGAGTTGAAACTGAAGAGGATGAATTTTTTGATATTATCGCGTCAGAAAGAGATAAGGAAAAAGTTAAATTCGTTTCTAATAAAAAAGCATGGGTGTAAATTTTGATATCGTTTATCACCCGGATGTTGCGAAAAAAGATATTCCCAAATTATCCCATTTTGATAAAAATAAAATCAAAAAAGCCATTGGAGAAAAGCTGACCGTTTGTCCGGAATTGTTCGGCAAGCCACTTAGGCGCTCGCTGAAAGGATACAGAAAATTAAGAGTCGGCGATCATCGTATAATTTATCGCATTGAAGGCCGAGAGGTTAAAATATTCTACATCGGACACAGGTCAATCGTTTATGAAAAAGCGAGTAAACGCCTATAGAGTGGAGTGAATGTGATATTATTGTAAGTAATGAAACTTATCTCTTGGAATGTTAACGGCTTGCGGGCTTGTTATAAAAAGGGTTGTTGGGAATGGTTTAAGAATGAATCGCCGGATATTTTCTGCCTTCAAGAGACCAAAGCGCACCCCGAACAATTACCGGATGAAGTAAGAAATACCCAAGGTTATCATTCTTATTTTGACCATTCCAAAATTAAAAAGGGCTATAGTGGTGTGGCGGTTTTCACCAAAGTAGAGCCAGATAAAGTGGAATATGGAATGGGAATAGAAGAATTTGACCAAGAAGGCAGGCTTTTGGCTTTATTCTTCAAAGATTTTGTCTTAATTAATATTTATTTTCCCAATGGAGGAGGCGGGCCAGTGCGTCTTGACTATAAATTAAGATTTTACGATGCTTTTATGAATTATATTGAAAAATTAAGGAAAAATGGTCATAAAATAATATTTTGCGGAGACATAAACACCGCTCATAAAGAAATTGATCTCGCCAGACCGAAAGAAAATGAAAACAATACAGGCTTCTTGCCGGTTGAAAGGGCTTGGATAGATAAAGTCGTTGGTTGTGGGTACATTGACACCTTCAGATATTTTTATCCCGAAGCGAAAAACAAATATACTTACTGGGATATGAAAACTTTTGCCCGAGACAGAAATGTCGGCTGGAGATTGGATTATTTTTTCGTCAGCGCAGATTTAAAACAAGATTTGAAAAAAGCCGATGTCCTTTACAACATCCTTGGCTCCGACCACTGCCCTATTTCGCTGGAGCTTGAGTTTTAAAGTAGAAAGTCATCAAGTTTATAAAGTTAGAATAAGAAGTGAGAAAAAAGACTACATACCTTCACTTTATGGACTTTATAACTTTACAAACTTCCGACTATTTTAGTTATCCACAGCTATGTCCTTTACATGTCCTTTATAGATGATAAAATGTTTACAGATTCAAGTTGCGCAAAATCTACAGCGGCTTGAAAGAAAAAAGTTCTTTCCAAAAATGAGTTGGCCAAACTCTCTAAAAAAGATCGCTAAAAAATTATTAAATTAAATTTTGCAAATATCAACACCCACAGCATTAGGATATTATGCAAAAAAATTTAATTTAAGATAAAAGCGAATCTTTAAAAGTCGTTAAACCCCCAAAGATCGCGTTTAACGACTTTTTCATTGCTCGACTTTATTTATAAAATTTGAGTACTGCTTAACCCTCTACTTGACCCAATGCTTTTTTCTTATTTCTTCAATTTTCTTTTCTTCCTCTTCCTCTTTCTTATCCTTCCCTTTTTCACCTAGTATTTTAAGTTCCGATTCCGGCAACTTGGCAAGTTCCAGTGTTCTTTTTTCCAAATATTCTTCCGTGTTCAATTTCGGATTTTCCAGCACTTCGTCCAAAAGGCTATGTAAAATATAGCCTATTTTGGGGCTTGGTGCCGTGCTCGTTATTTTTATTATACGATTTCCGTCAATTTTGATCATTCCGACCGACACGGGATCCATCATAGCTTCTTCAATCATTGACTTGTATTTTCTCAATCTGTAAGGGCTCTCTTTCGGCCTGCCTGTTCCCATCCTGTCGCAAATCCTTAAGTTTATAAGATCCCAGATATTATCTTTCCCAACATTGGCTATCATTCTTCTTACTGCGGACAAAGTGATTTGTTCCGTGTCAGAGAAAAACATATGCCACCTGACAAGGGTTGAGACCTTGTCAATTATTTTTTTAGGCAATTTCAAATCGGATAATATTTTCGTCGCGACTCTAGCTCCGACCACTTCGTGCCCGTAAAATGTGTATTGACTCTGCTCTTTTCCCCACCGCCTTGTTTCCGGTTTTGAAATGTCGTGAAGAAGCGCGGCGAGTCTGATTTCAAGCGGATACTTCTTTTTGGCGGAATGCTGAATTGTCCTTAATAAATGCTCCCACACATCATAAGAGTGAGCTTTGTTCTGCTCCACTGATACTGATTTCTCTAGTTCCGGAATTATATATTGCAATAATCCAAGTTTTCGGCACAAAATCAGCCCGTCCATCGGACTATCTGACATTATTACCCTAACAAACTCATCTTTTATTCTCTCCTTTGCAATCTTTTGCAGTAAAGGAGCGTGAATTTTAATAGCTTTTTCCGTATCTATGTTAATCGTGAAACCTAATTCTGATGATATTCTCACGGCTCTTAACAATCTCAAGGCATCCTCGCTAAATCTATCGTGAGGGTCGCCAACAGTTCTAATTATTTTTTTCGCCAGATCATCTTGTCCTTTATAAGGGTCAATGATATGTCCTTTATAAATGCTACCTGCTCCTAGGTGGTTTTCTATATCCAAAGCTATTGAATTTATCGTGAAATCTCTCCTTTTTAGATCATCTTCAATCTTTTCGCTGAAAATTACCGAATCAGGGCGTCTTTTATCGGAATATTCAGACTCCAGCCGATACGGAGTCACTTCCACCACTTTTAGTGTTTCATCTGAAACATTTTCATTCACAACACCAACTGTTCCATAATCATTTTCATAAAATGTTTCCTTAAAAAGCCTTATAATATCTTCTGGTTTTGCGTTTGTTGTAATATCCCAATCTTTTGGCTTTCTTTCCAAAAGCAGATCTCTGACACAGCCACCGACAAGATAAGCCTCAAATCCAGCCTTTTTTAAGGTTTTTGTTATTCCTGAAACTTCATCCGGCACAGCAAAAAGTTTTGTCTCAAAATTTTCCTTCATTTGAGATAATATTATTACATTTTTTGATTTTCGCCTAACATAGCGTATTATATTTAGATGAGTTCTAATTGCGCCTGTAGTGAAATGGATATCACGCAACGCTTCGGACGTTGTATTGTGGGTTCGAGTCCTGCCAGGCGCACATTGAGTCCGCGAAATAAGCGCCTGAGTCCCGATGGGTATCGGGACGCGCAGGACTCGAAGCCTGATTGAGTATTTTTTGGAGTTTCTGAACGAACAAAAAATCCAATCAGGATACTGAATCTGCAAGATTCGAATGTCCTGCCGGGCGCACCGATATCAAACTTTTTGTTTTGTCTTAATCCAATGAAAAAGGCTTTAAATATAACGATAATCGCAATTCCCACCCTGATAATGATAGGTTTAATACCCTTGATTATCAACGATTATTCACTTGCTGTCATATATATTGCCATTATCGCAGTTTCGCTCATCATCAAAAACACCAAAAATGACTTGCTTGTATTCACTTTCGGGCTTTTTATTATGATAGTCTCGGAATATTTATTCGTTAGCACCGGCGTTGAAACTTTTCAAAGAAATAGTTTATTTGGTTTAATGCCACTTTGGTTGCCCTTTTTATGGGGTTATGGATTTGTCGCTATAAAAAGGTCCATTGAAGTTCTCAACGGCTGAAAACTTTGAAATATTTAATTATTTAGTATAATGAAAGCAAGTTTTTTGAAAACTGTTTGAAATACGATTATGCGGGTATGGTTTAGTGGTAGAATGTATCCTTGCCAAGGATAAGACGGGAGTTCGATTCTCCCTACCCGCACAGCGAGTCTTCAAATTGGGCGGGTAGGGGGTAAAGATATTGTTGTTATATAGGACAGCTATTTTTTACATTACTTTGAATTACGAAACCGTATATATTCTCACATCGTCTTTGCGAGGTATTCCGAAGCAATCCAGGATTACGCGCGACAAACTCTGGATTGCCACGTCGGAATACCGACTCGCAAAGACGGAAAACGAGAGTTCCGTAATTCAAAGACAATAAGCCTGTTTTAGTTTCAAAATTATAAAGGTCAAAGATTTTTTTGAAATTTTTTATTGTAAGTCCTTGATTCAAAATAAGATGAGTCTTTAGAGACAGCAAGAAGCTGGCTATTACAAGAAACTGTGGATAATTCTGTGTATATGTTGATAAAAGACACCCCCACTAACTGCTAAAAATTGTCTTAAAGATTATGTCTTTCAGACTAAAAAATGGCTAAGAATAAAGGTTTTAACAAAAAGACATTGACTGGTTAATATTATTCTGTATTTATCCGTCTTGTTTCATGTGAAACTTTATAAATTTATAAAAGATGTTTCTTGTGAAAGCTTTTGAAGCAGAATAATTCTGTGGCTATCAGATAGCCACAGAATTATTGAAGACCGGACACAAACAACTTCGTGATTCGGGGTAAATTATGAACAATAAACACAATCAAAATGTAGGAAAAATCGGGGAGGAAACAGCTTGTAAGTTTCTTATGAAACACGATTATCAAATTGTATTGAGAAATTATTGGAAAAAATGGGGCGAAATAGACATTATTGCCAAGAAAGATCAGGTTATGTACTTTGTTGAAGTCAAAACAGTTTCAAGGGATTTGGCTTTTGTGTTAAACAAAGATTTTGTTTCTTGTGAAACAAAAAAGGGTGTTAAACATGAAACATTAGACAGTTACAGGCCTGAAGACAACATTCATCCTTGGAAATTGAAAAGGTTATCAAGGGCTATTCAGACTTATTTGATTGAAAATAATATGTCTGAAGATGATAAGTGGCAATTTGACGCTATTACGGTTTTTTTGGATATAAAAAATAAAACAGCAAAGATTGATCACATAAAGGACATCGTCTTGTAATGGCAACATTAGGCACAGAAAAGAGGGTACTTAATATCAAACCAGAAGATAACAAAAAGCTAGCCATCACTGACTAGCTTTTTCTGAAGATGAGACAGTTTAATCTCTAAATTTGAATCTCATTAAGAAACTCTGCGATTTCCCTCATGTCTTCCGGCTTTTGATTAAAATCGGAATAATATTTGTCATCCATCTCTTTGAAGTATTCACCGATATTTTTTACTACATCTTTGTATTCCTCTATACTCTTTCTCCTCATGAGCACAAAGAAATGCATAACATACTGAACAAGACCTTCGGTCATAAGGCGTTTTGCGCTATCATCAATTCGATAAGTCTCTGTGAGAAGCCTCGTCATATCAGAAATCTCTCTTCTGATAGCCTGCTCAATTGACTCGTTGTTCTTTTTAGAATTGAACAGTAAACCGTGTTCTACTAATCCTTCGTTGAATTTATTTAAACCTTCCAGCATTTTTTCGTTAAATCCGCAAAACATTTTCCACCTCTTTCTTTTTAAGTTTTCTTAATAAAGAACAATCTGAAAAAAGAATACATCGCCATTGACAAACCTTCAAAAAATACTATCATAAAACAATGAAGTTAAACTATAAGTTTACAAAAGCGTTATTTCCATCGAACACTCTAAAGGAGAAAATTGTGCGCGAAGTCGCTCATGAGTCGCAAAACACAAACGATCTCATTTCCAACTTTTTAAAGACAGACGGGGTGACAAGACAAGCTGTTTATAAAGCGCTTCGCTCTTTGTTAAGCGAAGAAATAATTATCAAACAAAAAAGATTGATCTTAATCAACTGCGTTTGGCTTTCGCAAATGAGACATTTTATAATGAAAAGCGAAAAAACTATGGGGATTGAAAAAGAAAACGCGATTTTTGATCCATTATCCTTTAAAAGAAAAACATCAATCCGGTTCAAAAATACTGAATCATTGGATATTTATTGCGGTCATTTAATATTGACCTTGGCAGACCGCTTCAAAGACAAACCATTTTTCTTTTTCAATCATCATGAATGGTTTATCTATGATCGCCCGCTGTTTGAAACATATCTATACGAAACTGTCGCAGAAAGAGGCTATAAGATTTTTTTAACACTTGGAAAAGATACGCGGCTAGCCCGTGATTTTAGAAAGGGGTTCGAAAAAGGGAATGTTCAGATTGCCATTGATGAATTTTATAATGTTCCGATAACTGATTACTTATGTGTTGTTGAAGATTTTATAATTATTGCTCGTTATGACAAAAAAACCGCTGAAGCTATAAACAAACTGATGACCGAAGTTGATATTATGGATGAAAACAGACTTGCCCAACTAGGCAAAATCACAACCTCTTGCCACGTCGCGCGAATAATAATCACCCGAAATAAATTGCGAGCGCAAAAAATCCGCCGAGCATTGGCTAAAAATTTCGTCATTAAAAAAAGCGAATTATAAAAAATATTGATTTAATTTTATCTCTACTTTATAAACTTGCTTGCCACGCCCGTACTGTGCCCGTCCGTAGTCTCTGACGAAGGCGGGACTTCTAGAGAAGTCCTGTGTAACTTTACGGACTTGATAGACTTGTTCAAAAATTGGCGAATCTGAATTTGCTGTGATAAGCTAGGAAAGTTATCGCGGGGTGTGGTGTAACGGCTAACATTCTTGTTTTGGGAACAAGCGACTCCGGGTTCGAATCCCGGCACCCCGACAAATCTGGTTTCTGTTTGTGTTAGGGGGGGGCTTGATTTCTTATTGATTATCGTTTTAAACTTACTCAAGTTAATAGTTCTTTTCATTATTAAGCACCATCAAAAATTAAATGCGAGGAGCAAAAATTGAATAAAATCAATCAATCCGATGCTGTTATTCCCACTGATAATAAAGCTATTTTGAGTGAAATAAAGACTTTTTTGACCAAATATGTCGGCAATGAAATTACTTTCAATCAGTTTACGGGCATTATGGATAGAGATAATGAGCTTCGCTTTTATAACAGGAATAGCTTATTGGATCAGAGGGAAAGGTTTTTTAAGGGAAAAGAAAAGAAGAGAGGCAAGGGTGTTTCTAAGGAAATAAAAATGCCGATGAATATTTTCATTGATTTTCTTAATTTTCTTAGTCAAAAGAGAAAGTTTGACCTAAAAAGATTCAAAAAAACTATGCTCTATTGCATTGAAACTGGGATTGTTGTTGGAAAATAAAAACAGGTTGTGTTCCTAGCCGTTTATTTATTATCGGTAATTTTTATTGAAAGGGGATGAGAATGAAACAGGAGAGCGGTGAAGGTAATTTGTGGCGATGTGATTCGGCGGCTTTCGGTTTTGAGACGGTGCCAGAGAACAATTCTGATTCGCGCAAAGTTTTAACTCATTTCAACATGGGCTTTAAGTTGAATCATACCCACGACGAAGACTCTACTGATATAGAATTGATCCAAGGAGGTCTTCTCTGAAATTTCATTTTATAGACGGTGGGATGGGTGTCACTCATATCTGAGTGACACCCATTTTTTTGAATTGGAATTAGCGATATTGCGGGCACTCAAATTTTCTGATATTATTTTATGCAACAGATTATGTTGCTGATAAACGCAAAAATTTTATTGGATCAGGCTTGGGGGATATACAAGAAGAGGCTTCGGGTTTTTCTAGGAATTATGGCATTTCCTATTTTTGCCTCATTGTTGCTGACTGCCTTTCTCCTGTTGGATGTAAGTTTGTTGCGTGCGCACTCCGCTTTTTTTAATATGCTTGGTTTGGGAATATTAATCTTATCTGGCTTCCTAACCTTAGGTGTTATCGTAATTCAGTTATGGAGCCAGATTGCTTTGCTTTATGCCATTAAAGACAGGGAAGAAAATATCGGCATTAAAGAATCTTATCGGCGAGGCTGGAGCAAGATAATTTCATATTTTTGGGTTTCTTTTTTGTCGGGGATTATTATAGCTGGCGGAACTTTCCTCTTTTTTGTCCCGGGCTTAATTTTCTTTATATGGTTCAGCTTGGCTTCATTCGTATTTATTTCGGAGAATAAGAAGGGATGGGCAGCTTTGGCGGCAAGCAAAGATTATGTCAAGGGAAATTGGAGGGCGGTGTTCTGGCGGTTTTTATTCATAGGAATAATTGCTTACTTGTTTTTGTATTTGTTTAATGCTCTGGCGGTTTTCACGGATACTCTCGTTATTGATAAAATTTACATCTATATTGGTTATGCATTACTGACTCCGATGGTAACGATTTATTCATTTTTAATTTACGAAAATCTGAAGAAAATTCATTCAAGCGACCTTGTTGTTCAAAGTGTTGAATTGAAAAAATAAGCGGTGAAAAAATTTCAGAGAAAAATTGAAAATTTCATTTGTGAAAATTGCAGTTTCGGCGTGAAAGGCAATGGTTATACTAACCATTGTCCGAAATGCCTCTGGAGCAGACATGTTGATGTGAATCCGGGCGACAGGGAAGAGAAGTGCGGAGGGATGATGAAACCGATAAGCGCATTCCTTAAGAGTGGTCAAAATATTATTGTCCAAAGATGCGTCAATTGCGGTTTTGAAAGGAATAACAGAGTCAACCAGGAAGATGATTTTGACGCTTTTGTTAAAATATCTTCTAGTTGTAAAACTGGCATTGATTAACAATTTGGCCAATGCTAGAATTGCGGGCAAGCTTAAGTCTATGTTGGTTTCTTAGGCTTATTATTAATAAAAGTTTTAGTTTATCTAAAATAAAAAATAATATGGAAGACGACGAAATTTGTAAGAAATGCGGTGGGGTTATGATTGATGGAGAGTGTGAAGATTGCGAAGAAGAGGAGGATGAAGAATAGCCAAAAAAGACGGTGATTTTAATCCAAAGCCCGCCCCTCGTTTGCGGCGGGCTTTGGATTTTGTTAAGATATCGCGGAAGCGGGATTGGTTAAATGGTATAATATCGGTTTTCCAAACCGAGGTTGGGAGTTCGATTCTCCCATCCCGCACAGTGAGTCTTCGAATTGTTATTATGATTCAGCTGACAAAGTTTTTAAAAATTATTGATTATGAATATCTGCATTTTTGGAGACAGCATAGCTTGGGGCGCATATGACCCGGAACGGGGAGGATGGGCTACTCGCCTTAGAAATTATCTTGAAAAGAAAAATAGATATATTATTGTTTACAATCTTTCGATTTCTGACGAAATCACAACTGATTTACTTACCCATCTTGAAATCGAGATAAAATCACGAGAGTCGAATCTTATTATTTTTGCCATAGGAACTAATGATGCGCAGTTTATTCATTCCGTAAGTAGTTCACGCGTATTGTTCGATGAATTTAAGAACAATCTGAAAAAACTTTACGCAATCGCAAAGAGGTTTGCTGATAAAATTGTTTTTGTCGGACTAACATCCGTAGATGATTCAAAGACAAAACCTTTTTCTTTGAATCCTAATATATCTTATACAAATGAAAATATTAAACATTTTGACGGGGCGATAAAGAAATTTTGCGAAGAGAATAATGTTAAATTCATTTCAATGGACGGAATCATCGATATAGCTGATCTTGACGATGGTCTGCATCCCAACACTGAAGGGCACAAGAAAATGTTTGATAAAATAAAGACAGAGATAGAAGTTTTATTACAATAAAAAACAAACCGCGAACCCCGTTCCGCTATATAGCGGAACGGGGTTCTGGCTTTTCTCTAGAGAAAATAAAACTTAAATTATTTAACTGAATCTTTCAAAGCTTTGGCGGCTCTGAATTTTGGAACTTTCATCGCTGGAACGCTTATCGCTTCTCCCGTTCGAGGATTTCTGGCTTGTCTAGCGGCTCTTTGCTTTACTGAAAAAATACCAACTCCGGCGATTGACACCTCCTCGCCTTTTTTCAAAGAATTAACGATTGAATCAAAAACTGTGTCTACCACTTGCTCTGCTTGAACTTTAGTTCCATTTAGAACATTGTGTACTGCTTCTGCTATGCCTTGTTTATTCATATTATTTTTTAGGACTTGCGCGTTCGGCGCATTTCTTCGTTGCTTCGCTCGTTTGCTCCCGCGCAGTATAATAATACAGCTTGGTCGCAAGCCTCGCTCGCGCCTCGAACTGCATCCAAATGCGCAAGTCCTTGTTATTTTTAAATTTTAAACTTAATAATGAATCGACCCGATTTTACTCTTTTAATTCATCCCGCAAAAAATGATTTCCGCAGGACTTAAGCCTCCGAGTATTATATATTAAGCCATTTTTTACGCAATAGCAGGCAGAAGGTGGTAGGTGATAGGTGGTAGGTTAAGGAAAAAGAAAAAAAAGAAGGCAGGTTTTTTAGGAAGGTTTCGTTTTGCAATTCATTCTTTCCTAAAAAGCTACAAGCTAAGAAGCTAGTCTTGACCTATCTGGCGAATTCAATGACTCTGGATTCTCTGATGACATTCACTTTTATTTCACCCGGGTATTTGAGTTCGTTCTCAATTCTAATGGCTATTTCCCTAGCCATTTTCTTGGCTTCAAGGTCGGAAACTTCTTCTGGGACGACGAAGACTCTTATTTCTCGGCCGGCTTGAAGCGCGTATGATTTCTCAACTCCCTTAAACGAATTAGTGATAGCTTCAAGCTCTTGAAGCCTTTTCAGGTAGTTTTCAATGGAATCTCTTCTCGCTCCGGGCCGTGAGCCGGAGATGGTGTCAGCCACTTGAACGATTATCGATTCTACCGTTTCGTAAGGGTATTCTTCGTGATGCGAATGCATCGCTTTTATTATTTCTTCATTGGCGCCGAATTTCTGAAGTATCCTTTTGCCGATATCCACATGGGTGCCAGCGACTTCGTGGTCAACGGCTTTTCCGATATCGTGAAGCAAAGCCCCGGCTTTCGCGATAGAGACATTGGCTTTTAATTCTTCGGCAATCATTCCGGCTATGTGCGCCATTTCAATAGAATGCTGAAGAACATTCTGCCCGTAGCTTGTGCGGAAATAAAGCCTGCCCAAGATTGATATTATGCGCGGGTCAAGATTAAACACTCCGCATTCATAAGCAGCCTGTTCGCCCTTTTCCTTGATTATCTTGTTCACATCCTGCTTGGCCTTTTCCACCATACTCTCAATTTTTGCCGGCTGAATTCGTCCGTCGGCTATAAGGTTTTCAAGAGCCATTCTGGCAACTTGTCTTCTAACGGGATCAAAAGAGGAAATAATGATGGCGCCGGGGGTATCGTCAACTATTACCTCAACGCCGGTCGCGCGCTCAAAAGCTTTAATATTCCTGCCTTCCTTGCCAATAATTTTCCCCTTCAATTCATCGGAGGGAATATTTACCGTAGTGGACATTATGTCTGAAACGACGGAACTGCTAAGGCGCTGGATTGTGGAGGTCAATATTTCCGTAGCTTTATGATCCATTTTCTCCTGCCCGACAGACTCAAGTTTCTTTATTCTCACCATAATATCTTCCTCGTATTTCTTTTCGGCGAGATTGATTATTTCCGTTTTCGCCTCTTCTTCCGTGAGATTGGCCAGTTTTGCCAGCGCCACCTTCCTCTGTTTTTCAATGTTTTCAGCCCTCTCTTTTATCTCTTTTATTTCAACGATCTTGCCTTTTATTGATTCAACTTCTTTGTCTATATCCGACTGGCGCTGGTCAAGAAGATCCTCCTTTTTTATCAGCCTGTTCTCGGTCTGTTTCAACTTCTCTTCCTTCTCCTTCATCTCGTTTCTCAATTCTTTCATTGTCTCGGCAGCCTTTCCTTCCGCTTCGGAGGTGATTTTCTTCGCCGCTTCCTTGGCATCCAATATCATCTGCTTCACTTCAAGCTCAAGAGAACCTCTCTTGCCGAGAGAAATTATAAGCCTTAAAAAATAACCTATGACTGCGCCGATAACGGACGCAAATCCCACCATGAGAAATACTATTTTTAATGACATAAAGCGAAATTATTTTCGCTCTTTAAACTCTAGATTATAGAAAAAGCAATTCAGTCCTGTCTTTAGGCGCTATTTTGACGCGTGTGGACAATAAAGACGGGAAACAGCTGAACAAATCATATATTTTCATTACATTTTCTCGCCCGAGCAGTACTTTTACAGCAGAAACAGCTACAGCAATACAGAGTATTGTCGGCAATAAGAAATAAAAATTATCTAAAATTGTAAAAAACGAAAACATTAAATTAAAATTATTAACAAATTCATACTATAATATTTTTGTACCGATGTCCAATTTTTTTACAGAAGGTTTTGGGTTGTAGGTGGTAGGTGGTAGGTAGTAGAAAAACTGAGTTGGAAAGATAAAGTCACACAACGAAAATCCCTCTCAATTTTGAGAGGAATTTTCGTTATACGAGCGCGACTCTAAAGTAATTTTAAAGAATTTTGTCTATAATTCCGTATTTTTTGGCTTCTTCGGCGGACATAAAGTAGTCTCTGTCGGCGTCTTTTTCTATTTGAGAAAGCGGTCTGCCTGTATTTTGAGCAAGAATTTTATTGAGTTTCTCGCGGGTTTTCAAAATATGCTTGGCTGTTATCTCAATATCAGAAGCTTGGCCTTGTGTTCCGCCCCAAGGTTGGTGAATCATAACTTCGGAATTTGGCAGGGCGAATCGCTTTCCTTTTTTACCCGCTGACAGGATTACAGCGCCGGCAGAAGCGGCAATTCCGACACAGACGGTCGAGACATCATTTTTCAGATAATTCATCGTGTCCAATATGGCGAGCGCGGCGGTGACAGATCCGCCGGGTGAATTTACATAGAGGCTTATATCTTTCTTCGGGTCTTCAGATTGAAGAAAAAGAAGCTGGGCAATGACAATATTGGCGACATAATCGTCTATCTCTCCGCCCAGAAAGATAATGTTGTCTTTAAGCAGGCGAGAGTATATGTCGTAAGCCCTCTCCCCAAACTGCGATTTTTCTATAACTGTTGGTATTAACATAATGCTTGAGATTATATTTATAGGGAGGCAGATTGTCAAATTTGAGTTCGTCTTATAAATCATTCATAATATATTTTATGAGATTGCACAGGTTTTTTATAGAACAGGGAATACCGGAAAGCGGGGAAATTATAGTCGCTGACAAAGATTTAATTCATCAGTGGCATAAAGTTTTTCGGCTAAAGTCGGGCGACAGAGTGGTAATTTTTGATGGAACGGGATTTGACTATGTTTCAGAATTCGTTTCGCTGGACAAAAATAGTGCCGTTTTGAGAGTCGTTGAAAAAAAGTTGAATCAAAATATTCCGAAAAAAGAAATTCATCTTTTCCAGTCAATAATCAAGAAAGACAAATTTGAATGGGTGCTGGAGAAGGGAACAGAACTCGGTGTTTTTTATTTTCACCCGATTATTTCGGAAAGAAGCGAAAAGAAAAATATAAATTTTGAAAGGGCGGGGAAAATCATCAAAGAGGCAAGTGAACAGTCGGGAAGGGGAAACCTGCCAAAAATTGAAGAATTAACCAATCTTGAAGACGCTCTGAATAATGATTTTGTATCCATCGCTTTCCATCCGACCGGCGATAAGTTTGACGAAAACGATTTTGAAAAAGAGAAAGTTCTTGGAATTTTCATCGGTCCCGAAGGCGGTTGGAGCGATAAAGAATTGGAACTTTTCAAAGAAAAAGGAATTAAAATTTTGTCTTTGGGAAATCAGATTTTGAAAGCGGAGACCTCCGCGATTGCGGTTTCTTCGTTGTTATTATTGTAATTTTTATTGAAAGATTAAAAATATTGGGCGCGTTTCTTTGAAACGCGCCCACTCCTTTAGCCCTTTAATCTTTCAAATAGTAGTCACTCAGGTCGTAAAGATGTATTTTTCTTTCTTCTGGCTTTACTTCAGGTATTGTTCTGCCATCCTTAATTTCTTTTACCGATTGTTCGCCTTTCACATCAATCCCAGGCAAGCGTGTCTGTTTTTCTTTCTTTGTCTCGGACATAGCGCAACTCCTTTCCAAAGCAAGATTTAAAGAAATAAATAAGTACTTTCTAAACGGCAATTATACCTTACAATTTATTTTACCCAAAATTTTTTACGATCAAAACAGTGCACGTTTCCTCAAAGAATTATTTGTGGCTTGATCCAATCAACTTGGAAGCGAAGCTTCCAAGTTGACATCACTCCATCTTATCTATTCTTCTTTTGTATTTTTCTCCGTTGGAGAACGGGGTGGAGAGCCAGACGGAAACAATTTTTTGGGCGAGTGCAAAATCTACTTCGTCTGAGGGGAGGGATAAGACATTGGTGTCGTCATGTTCGCGGGATTGTTTGGCTGTTTCAATATCATCGGCCAGGGCGGAGCGGACGCCTCTAAATTTGTTGGCGGCGATATCCACGCCGACACCGGAACCGCAGATTAAAATGCCTTTATCCGATTCCGGATTTTGAGAAACTTTTTCCGCCACCAGTTTGGCGAAATCGGTGTAATCGTCGTTTTGGTCGTATTTGAAATTCCCCATATCCTCAAAACTTTGGCCGTTTTCGGTCAGAAACTTTTTAATCTCCTCTTTTAAATTGTAGCCTCGGTGGTCAGCACCTAGATAAATCATACCGAAATTATATCATATAAATAATTTTTCAGAATTCGTTTGGAAATGCTATTATATAGCCTTAATAACGGTGAATTACGAAACTGTATATATCTTACATCATCATTGCGAGCGGAGCGTGGCAATCCAGGATTATGCATTGCAAACTCTGGATTGCCACATCGGAATACCGACTCGCAAAGACGGAAAATGATGGTTTCGTAATTCAAAGTTAATAAGCTAGAAAATGAAAAAATACTTAACTGTCATTAATGTCTATTGGCAAAGAGCGTTAACCTATCGCTCCACAGTGTTTGCTTATAGGGTTGGAGAAATGGCGGAAGTCCTTATATTGATTTTGATGTGGAGCTCTATTTATGATAAGCAGGATGTGATTAAAGGTTTTACTTTGCCGGAAATGATCACTTATGTGCTTATAGGAAATTTATTCAATGCCATAACGCGAAATTTTTTGACCCACATTGTCGCTTCTGACATAAAAGAAGGCAGGTTGTCCACTTTCTTACTTCAGCCCATAAGTTATTTTAATTTTATTCTTTCAAGGGAATTGGGAAGATTGTCCGTAGCCTTTCTTATGTCAATAAGTTCCCAGGTAATTGTCATCTTATTTTTTCTTAGCAAGTTTATTCTGAATTCAGACATAATTTATCTCTCGGTGATTTTACTGATGATCATTCTCGCTTTTGTCTCCGAACTGCTTATCTCATATCTCATCGGCTTAATCGCTTTTTGGGCGGATGAGGTGGATGGAATTTTCACGACTGTTGATAGGTTAAGAAAATTTTTCTCTGGCGGATATTTTCCTCTGAATTTTCTGCCGCCTATTTTCGTGACAGCGAGCTTTTCTTTGCCTTTCGCTTATTCATTCTTCGTGCCGGCACAGCTTTATCTCAAAAAAATAGACATATCGGCGGGGATAAGAGGGATTTTCATTCAGCTTATTTGGATTGCTTTGCTTTACGGAATAATACGTCTTCTTTGGAGAAGAGGGTTAAAAAAATATGAAGGAGTCGGAATTTAAGTAAAAACATATGACCATTATTGAAGTTAAAAATATATCCAAAAAGTTTGAATTTTACAGAAAACAGCAGGGATTGCTGGGGTCATTTAAAAGTTTATTTTTCAGAGAAAAACTCTATTCAGACGCATTAAAAGACATTAATTTTAATATTAAAGAGGGAGAAATTGTCGGCTTTCTCGGTCCCAATGGCGCCGGGAAAACAACCACATTGAAAATTCTTTCCGGCATACTTCATCCGACATCGGGGGAGGCAAAAGTTCTCGGCTTTACTCCGTCAAAGAGAGAGAAAGAATATCAGAAACAATTCGCTCTTGTGATGGGACAGAAGAATAATCTGCTTAAAGACCTTCCAGCCATAGAAAGTTTTGTGATGTATAGAGACATCTATGAAGTCCCTGAAGAAGACTTCAATAAAAATTTAGAGGAGTTGGCCGGCTTGTTGGACATTAAAGATTTCTTGGATATTCCCGTGAGAAAATTATCGCTGGGGCAGAGGATGAAGTGCGAACTTATCGCCGCTCTTATCCATAGGCCGAAAGTCTTATTTTTAGACGAACCGACTATCGGGCTTGATGTGGTGGCGCAAAAAAATATCAGAAATTTTATAAAAAAATACAACAAAGAGAGCAAGACTAGCATTATTCTCACCTCTCATTATATGGAGGACATAAAGGAGTTGTGCGAAAGGGTAATAATAATAAACTTTGGGAAAATAATTTATGACGACAAGCTGGATGACCTTATCAGAAAATACGCCCCTTATAAGCTTCTAAAGATTACTTTTAATGAAAATGGGGTCAGGAAAGAAGATGTGGAAAAATATGGAGAACTTGACGGGTTTACTCCATACAGTTGCGTGATTAAAATAAAAAGAGAAGAGGCTAAAAACACGGCGGCCTCGATTCTTTCTTCCAATCTGCCGGTGGATGATATTTTGATAGACGAGATTGATGTTGACGACGTCATAAGGGAAATTTTTGGAAGATGATTTTCACGGTTTGACTGTCGTGCAAAACAAAAGCGCATACCGAATTTAGTGTTGGGGTGTTGTTGCCACGTGGCAATAAACACACTAAAAACCGATACGCGCTATTATGCTATGAGACGATAAAGCGAGCGAAGCGTTTTATATTTTCATCACTGCAATCATCTTCCTCCTCTTCTTGTGAAATTATCTTCATTGGCAATAAATGATCTGGTAAGTTTTTCACAACTTGAATGACTGTGTGGCGGGCATTATCCTCAGACATTCCCTTACTCATACAATAAGATATTTTTTCGGATATTGTGTTATTGATTATTTCAATAAAGCTCTGTTGAACTCCATCCTTTATTTTATGCTTGTCTTTTTCGTCCATTTTCTCTTCCTCCTTTCTATTAGAAAATTAAAATCAATCTAGGTCGCTTACATCTAAATCTTTTCGCGGCCACTCTTTGGGCTCGTTAAGAACAGGTGTTTTACTGCCAGTGGATAATTCATCGCCGAAAACTTCTTCCCTTGTTGTTGTTTTTGTCAGCGAAAAGACATTCACTCTGGGATCGCCAAACACCACATTCAAAAGGGCTTTGTCATCATCATGAAGAGATGAATTTCTGATTAACTCAAGGATCATTTCGCGCGATACATCTTTTAATGACTTGAAAATAAGCCACAATGTGTCGCATTCATTCAGTTTTATGCCTTTTTGTTCCTTTATTAAAATTCGAGCCTCGTTGGAAAAATTTCTTAGCCTTTCCATCAGCATATATTGAACTCGTCCCTCCAACGAAGATTTAATAGCAGATGCAATATCATTTGCGTCCATTTTCCATCCCTTCAAAAAATTGTTTGTTTCAAGATAAGTTACAAAAAACTGTTTCTTGCATATTCATACACCAAAAGGATGATTTGCGCAATAAACTAAAGTTATTAAAGTTACTTTGAATTACGAAACCGTATATATTCTCACATCGTCTTTGCGAGGTATTCCGAAGCAATCCAGGATTACGCGCGGTAAACTCTGGATTGCCACGTCGGAGTACCGGCTCGCAAAGACGGAAAACGAGGGTTCCGTAATTCAAAGTAAAGTTATAAAGTTCATCAAGTTTATAAAGTAGGGAGCAAAAAGAAATTAAAATTGTCAGACCTACTGTTTTTGATACTTTATCCGATACTTTACAAACTTTATAACTAGCGCGCTTTCATTGAACAGAGATATTAAAATTGCTAATATACATAATATGTGCGGAATAGTTGGATATATTGGAGAAAAAGAAGCGTTGCCTATTTTGATCAATGGGTTGAAAGCTTTGGAATATCGCGGATATGACTCCGCTGGTGTTGCGGTGTTTTCAAAAAACGGGATCAGAGAAAAGAAAACTGTCGGGCAGGTTGAGGTTTTGGAAAAGGCTGTGGGCGATGATGTTGATTTCAAGGGAAACTTAGGCATAGCTCACACGCGCTGGGCTACGCACGGAGCGCCGAGCGAAGCAAACGCTCACCCTCACAGTGATTGCTCAAGACGGGTTTTTCTTGTCCATAACGGTATTATTGAAAACTACAAAGAATTAAAAAATTACCTTTCCGAACGCGGACACATTTTCAAGTCTGAAACTGACACTGAATCCGTAGCCCATCTTATAGAGGATTTTCTAGAAGAAGGCAAAGATTTCAAAACCGCGCTTATTGATACTCTCAAAATGATTAGAGGAGCGTACGCTCTGGCTATTGCTGATGCGAAAAATCCCGAAATATTATATGCCGCCAAGCTATCAAGCCCGCTTGTCATTGGAGTCGGAAAAGACGAAAATTTTTTAGCCTCTGATCCGTCCGCCGTTATCGGCAATACGAGAGATTTCATTTATCTGAAAGATGGCGAGCTTGCTGAAATTACGCGGGATAAAATAAATATTTCCAATTTGGAAAAACAGCCCACTCCAATTGAGATTGTTCGGCTGGAATGGAATTTAGAGCAAGCTCAAAAAGGCGACTTCCCCCACTTTATGCTCAAGGAAATTTTTGAAGGGCCGGAAATTGTCCGTTTCGCTTTCAGGGGGAGAATTATTTCCAAAGAAAATAGAGTAATGCTCGGCGGGTTGGAACAAGTTTCTGATAAAATCAAGAAAATAAAACGACTGATTATTTTAGCTTGCGGGACATCTTACTACGCCGGTCTTGTCGGAGAATATCTTTTTGAAGAAATTGCCAAATTGCCGACGGAAGTTCATTTCGCTTCTGAATTTCGGTATCGCGAAGAACCTTTTGACGAGGGGACGGCGGTTTTGGCGATTTCTCAATCCGGGGAAACCGCCGATACTCTAGCCGCGCTCCGAAAGGCGAAGGAGAAGGGTTTGCTAACGCTTGGGATTGTCAACACCGTCGGCTCCACTATCGCCCGAGAAACTAATGCCGGAGTTTACAACCACGCCGGCCCTGAAATCGGCGTAGCCTCAACGAAAGCTTTTTTGTCCCAAATAACCATTCTTGTTTTGATGGCGATATATTTATCTAAATCCAATGATAAAGATTCGCTGACTGAAAGCTTGCTGAAAGAGCTGGAAAAAATTCCGGAAAAAATTGAAAAGATTTTGCTTCAAGCTCCGGCGATTGAAAAGCTCGCTCTGAAATATAAAGACTGCGGTAATTTCCTTTTCATCGGCCGCCGCTACAATTATCCGACCGCGCTTGAAGGGGCATTAAAATTAAAAGAGGTTTCTTATATACACGCCGAAGGTTATGGCGCGGGGGAGATGAAACACGGACCGCTGGCGATGATCAGTCCTGATTTCCCAACTATGGCGATAGTTCCTCAAAACGGCGTTTCAGAAAAAATTTATTCCAATCTCGAGGAAATAAAAGCGAGAAAAGGCCCGATATTGGCAATCGCGACGGAAGGCGACAAGAAAATTTCGTCATTGGCGAATGATGTGATCTATATACCCAAAACTATTGAACCTCTTGAACCACTTTTGACGGTAGTACCGCTTCAACTCTTCGCCTATTACGCCGGAGTAAATCGCGGATTCAATGTGGATAAACCTAGGAATCTTGCTAAGTCCGTTACGGTGGAATAAATTATTCCGTCTTTATGACGGTCACTTGGTGGTTTCACCGCCAACCGCCAATTGACTAATTGTTCGACACAATGCGCAACGAGAAACTGTCTCAAATGCTGGAAAGCCAGAGCTAAAAACCAAACGAATTACGATGTTGTTTGGTAAAGAAGCCCAAACAATAAAAAGTGGTAAAACTGTAAAATTTTACCACTTTTCTCGATTTGGGTTTTGATTTTAATTCGCAACACCTTTCCAACTGAATGGTTTGCCGATAATTTCTATCATTCCTTCATAATATTTGGCGGGGTAGAGTTTTTTTGGTGTTTGGGCGAGTTTAAGCTCGCCGCTCAAAAGACGCTTCACGATTTGGATGTTATGCATATATATGGGGCTTATAGCAAACGATGTGTTGTACGATGTTTCGTAATTAAAACGTAAGGTGAGATATCGTCCACTTTTTCCTTCTATAACACCCCCTTCGCCTTCAGATAAAAAAACGAATAATTCTCTCAACCTTGCTTTGTCATACAAAACTTTAGACATAAACCCTCCTTAAATTTTAAAAAGGACCAAAACCCAAAGAACATTTTTTATAGTTAAGCATAAAAAGTATTTCCTGTCAAATTTGACGCGCACGAGGATATTTAATATAATTTTAAGTTATGAAGTATAAATTTACCACCATCATCAACAAAGAAGGAAAATGGTATAACGCAAAGTGCGCGGAATTGGGTGTTGTCAGCCAAGGAAAAACAATAGAAGAAGCGCAGAAAAATCTTATAGAAGCAACGGAACTTTATTTGGAAAATGAACCGGAGATTAAAAAACATCTTCCAAAAACTTCGTCAATAATAACCACTTTTGAATTAGCCAATGCGTAAGCCGTTATCAGGCAGAAAAGCCATTAAAATTCTATGCAAGGAATTTTGGTTTCATGTTGCTTCCCAAAAAGGAAGTCATGTAAAACTAAAGAAAATGACAACCTCTCGGGAAATAATAACAATAGTTCCGTTGCATAAAGAACTGACTACGGGCACATTGAAAGGGGTTCTAAAATTAGCGCAAATCAACGAAAAAGATTTTTGGGAAAAAGTTTAAATTTTTTGTTTGAAGCTTGTTTTAAGTTTCATGTTCGGTATTCAGACCGCGTTTTATTTAAGGTTTTCCAAAAATTCAAAGACTTTTTGGTTGGTCATTACCATTTCAATGTATTCTTTGGCTTTTGCGGGGTTCGCGTCTTTGTGGTGCTCGAGCAGGTGAGAAGTCTCTTTTCCCACTTCATTTTTATCAACTTCAATTTTTTCAGAGATGGCGATGCGATTCAGGACAATTTGAAGTTTCGCTCGTTTCTCGGCGTCGGGTTTCCATTCTTTTCTCATATCTTCAAAACTTTTCTTCAAATGTTTTAGATAATCTTCAACTTTCATCCCCATTTTTTCTATATCGTCTTTAAATTGAGCCTCCATTTTATTCAGTTCATTTTCAATCAACACATTCGGCAGGGACATTTTTGATTCAGAAATTATTTTCTCAACAATTTCAAGCCGTTTCTTTTCTCTGGCTTTATTTTCTTTTTCTTTAATCAGAATCTCCTTTAGTTTTATTTTAAAATCGGAAACATCCTTGAAATCGCCGAGTTTTTTGACCAACTCGTCATTGAGTTCCGGCACTGTCGGACTTTTTTCGTCTCCGCTTCTGTCCGCGACGGTTTTGAGAATATTTCCAATCGCCTCTTCAACTTCCTTCTCGCCGACTTCCGCTTTCGGCGCTTCTTTTGAATTCGCGTCTTTCGCGATTTTCGCGTAGTCAGCCAATTTCATCTCCGGCATTACGGCGATTTTAATTTTAAAGCCAAGCGGTTCTCCGTGGGCAATCTTGGTTATTGTTACTTCCGGAGCGCCGATAAAGTCATATTCATGTTCGGAGAGCAGGTGAGGGAGCGCGTCTCTCACGGCGTCATAAGCGCCCTCTTCAAGAATAGACAGTTCGCCGACTTTTCCGACGAGCATTGATTCCGGCACATGGCCTTTTCTGAAGCCCGGCAACTCGGCTTCTTTCCTCATCTTTTCAAGAGCTTTGTCCCTGTAACTTTTCAGATGCTCGCTTCCAATCTCGCTCTCAAATTCAATTTCGGAATTTTCAAGTCTGTTGACCTTTTTTGTCTGATATATTTTTTGCCTGTTTGTCTTTGTCATATTTTCTTTGAATTATGAAACGCAAAAATTTAGATCCTCGGGTCGCAAAAACTGTTTGTCTTTTGAATGTTTTTGCTCAACCAGACCGTAAATTTTTGCGTTTCGTAATTCAAGAATATTTTGAAAAATATTTTCACAAACTATAAATTATCAATATCTTTATCCAAATTGTTCAGTTCTTCGTCCGGAATATTCAATTCACCGGTATCAATTTCGTTTTCATTGAAACCAACATCGGCAGATGCGCTCATCGCTTGATTCTCTATTTCCGCCGATTGTTTATTTTTGGCAATTTTGCTTCCCCAAAAATAAAAACCCCCGGCAATAACTACCACGATCACTATTATTGAGCCTATTACCGGACCTATACCGTTTTGCGCAGATGGTTTTTGCGGAATATTATTCATGTTATTTTCCATAATATTTTTTTAATTTGCAATTAGTTATCTTGAATTGCGAAATGCAAAAAATTCAAGTCTTCGGGTCGCAAAAACTGTTTGTCTTTTGAATGTTTTTGCTCAACAAGACCATATTTTTTGCATTTCGCAATTCAAAGTTAGTTAGTAATTTTATCAATAATAAAAAGTATACATAACTGGCGCGAGCGCCGCAATGGCATGTAATTAAATTCTGTGGTTCTGTGGGTATCAGATACCCACAGACGCAAATAAAATCGTTAATAATATCGTTAGCTCACAACATTCTGTGGGTATCAGATACCCACAGAATGTTGTGAGAGAATGCTGGTTATTTTATATTGGGGCAACAGAGGCGGAAATCGATACCAGCTCCTCCCCTGATACTGGGTGTGGGGAGGAATCCTCCGCTTGCTCCGCTGTTTTCTTTTGGCGGAATTCGGGCGGTATTATCTTATACCAACCTCTTTTTCAAGTTTTTTAATTATCTCAATAATTGCTTTAAGATTCAAATTTTCAACTTCTTTTTTATTTTCTACCAAATGATACCAAGAATGTGTTTTGTTATTAGCGTCATCTTTAAGAACTTTCGCCAAATCACACAATCTTTCAACTGCCTTGTTTTCGCTACCAAAATCACTTTTCTTGCTCTTTAAATTTTTTAGTATAACTTCAAAATCTTTAAGCCGACCTTGCGCTGTATCAAAATAAAGCTCTTTGTTTGCTTTTATTTTTTCAGGATATTTCTTTTTGAGAATATCTATGATTAAATTTTCAACAATTTTCCTCCCAAGAATAAAAACTGCAGTATTACAACCAGAAGTGTAAGTTTTATTGAGTTCGTGAATATGTCCTTTTTTAAAATGCTCTGTTGTTTCATAATCAACAAGAATTTGCATTTTCTTCTCTTTCTTCCCTCTTTTTTTATTCTCTATAATTACCTTTTCTTTTGCCATTTCAATATTGGACGGCAAGGTAGCTCGATCTTCTTTATCTAACATTCTTAAGACAGTTGTCTTATTACTCAACGCAAATAATTGAGCGGCTGCGTTTAGCGTAGCTTTGGGGTGTTTTGTTCTCTCGCGAGAGATGTACTGTCTTACTGAGTTTTTTGACAACTCGAGTTTTTTAGACAGATTGGTTAAAATTTCTGGCTTTAATTTAGACATAAATCTACCTTATTTTCTTTTTTCTGGCTTAGATAACTTCCAAATCTTAAAGATTTTATTATTATTTACGCCTAATATCTTTCTAACTTCCTCACTTGTTAAGCCATTCTTTTTCGCCTCTAAAATAAACAAATTTTGTAAAAGATCAATTATTTTTTCTGCTTGTTTGTTGTCCATATTATTTTCTTCGGTTTGGTGTTAATAATGTTCTAATGCTTTGAAGCGGTGCGCCCGTAATCTCTGCGATATCTTTTGCATCAAGTCCCATAGTATTGAAGTAGCGTGCCAATTCTCCAACGCCTTGCTTTCTTTTTTCGCCAGCGGCAAATTCTTTATCACCAAGCAACTGGCGCAAAGAAAGGGCGATCAGGACATTTAGTTTTTTAGAAACTTCCAAAAGTATTTTTTCAGTCATAAGTTTAATTTTCTTTTTTTATTCCTTTTAACATTTCCACGACCGTTGCTTTCGCAACATGGAGGCGTTTGCCAATTACTTCTTGCGTCACACCGCTTTTAGAAAGTTCCAGTGCGACAAGATGTTGTAAAAGCCCGATTACAGCATCAAGTTTTTTCTCAACAGTTTGGTTGGTATTTTTTTCCATAAGTTTATTTCGTGATTTTCTTAAAGTGTTTAACAATCCGATTTACGCGGTGAATATCCACGCCGACAATCTCCCGAATTTGATGTTGAGCTAAGCCAGCAAGGCCGAGTTGCACGATTAGTAAATCGCGCAAAAGATCATCTGTGGTTTGCTCCTTTTTCTGTTTTTCGTTTGCCATATTTATTCTGTTTGTTTACGGCTCTTTCGGATTCCCGAAAGCTCCTTGTTAATGTATGTGTTGTTTCGACCTAATATTTCGGCGATCTCGACTGGCTTAATGCCCAAATCGTTCAAAATCTCTATCTGTTGGCGTAAAGTAAGCGTCTGCTCGTCCCGCCGACGGAGGAGCAAAGCGACTATTACCCTCAAAAGCTTATTTGTTGATTGTAATTCGTTTTTGTCCATATTTTATGGCGTTAATGTTATTATAGCGACCACTCAATAATATTGCAAGGTAATGAAAATGTCAAATGTGCCTTGTAAATGAGCATTTCTGCTATTACCTTTTTCTCAACCTTATTGATAAGTGTATACCCACCATAATCCCCTGTCAAGTACAAAAAACCCGCCTATCACTAGGCGGGTTTTTTGTTACAAGTTATACTCCTTAACTTGCTATCTCAAAAATCTTTTTCACAAAAGATGTCCGTGCATAAAATGCACGACTGACCGACCCATGACCGGGGCCTTTCGGGCGAGCTTGTATCCACTTGCCGTCTTTTCCCGTCAAAGCTTCAAAACCTTGTGTGATAAGTTTGTTGCGGATGAAGTCATAATCTGCTTTGATTTCTTTTATCAATTCATCATCCTCGGCAAAATCCAAGCTCGTTACTTTTAACAATTCTCCTGCCTCCGAGTTTTTTCCGTTCCACTGCACCGCACAAAAAACAATGGTTTTGAGCTTTGCCCAAACATGACTTTCAAAAAATGAATGGGCTTTCAATTCCTCGGGGTTGATCATTGTTATCGCCATTGTTTCTTTCGGCACAAGCTCGCCCTTTACCGTGCGGAAAGCAACTGACTTTAATTCGTAAGTAAGCCCATTGGGAGCTTTTGATATATTAGTTTGAAGTCCGGCCAAGCGTTCCAAAACAAGGCCTTTCCAGCCCTTGTTTTGCTTTCCTGTTTCGTAGGTCGTAATGCCGTGCTCCAAAGCCAATTTTCGCAAATCTTGGCCGATATATTTCTTCAAGTTTTTTATTGCAATAGCGCGGGTGATGATTTTCATATTTTTGCTTTCTTATTTTGCAAATTGCGATCCAGTTCTTCAAATCGCTTTATGGACACATCCAAAAATTGTTTATCAAGATCAATTCCGATAAATTTTCTACCGAACAAATGTGCGGCGATTCCAGTCGTTGAGCTTCCCGTGAATGGATCAAGAACGAGATCGCCTTTATTTGTACTCGCAAGCACGATTCTTTTCAATAAGTCCTCGGGTTTTTGTGTCGGGTGTTTGCCAAATTTCTTTTCAATCGGCTTTGGAGTTCCCATAGACCAAACCGAACGCATTTGAAGCCCGGGCTTTTTTAATGCATCTTCCGGCCAAGTGCCGTTTTTCATTAAGTCGTAATTGAAAATATGTTTTGCCTTTTTGTCTTTTCTCGCCCAAACAATTGTTTCGTGACTTGCTGTGAAAAAACGGCAACTTAAATTTGGCGATGCGTTCGGTTTGAACCATGCAATATCATTGAGCACATGGAATCCTGCGACTTGAAGCGCAAAACCGCATTGATAAATTGAGTGATAAGTTCCGCTGATCCAAAGCGTGCCGTGCGGTTTTAATACACGCCTGACGGCTTGTATCCATTCAAGGTGAAATTCAAAATCTTTTTTCAATCCGTTGCTTTTGTCCCACGCTCCTTTATTAACACTCACTTGCCGTCCGGCGTGGACAGTAAAACCTCCATTTGAGAGTAGATAGGGAGGATCAGCAAAAACCATATCAACCGAATTTTCTGGAAGTTCAGCAAGAACATTCAAGCAGTTTGCTTGGTAGAGAGTAAAATTTGGTTTTTCGTAATATGGTTTTTGCATAACTATTTTTTCAAAAGGTCATCAACCGAAACATCAAGAGCTTTCGCAATTTTTTGGATCGTCTCAATCGTCGGATTTGGGCTTTCGTCCAACTCTATCTTAACAACCGTATTAAGTGATAAATCGGCAAGTTTAGAGAGCTTGTCTTGCGAAAGCTCTTTTTCCTGCCGAAATTTCTTGATGTTCTTGCCTATTGTGGACATAGTAGATTATAATGTATGGAAAGTGATATAATACTTATATGACTTGCAAATCAATTATATCAACTTTCCATTCTTTTCTCAATACTTGCCCGAATTCCGCCAAAAGAAAACAGCGGAGCAAGCGGAGGATTCCTCCCCAAACCCAGTATGAGAGAATCTACTGGGTTTTTGTATTAAGAAATTTTTAGCGATTTTTCTCAAAATCAGTAGAGTGTAGAGATGAGATGTGGCATAGCATACCCGCACCCCCCTTCCGCCATTCCCTCGCTCGGACGGACGGAAATTTTTGCGGGCTCCAATTCTTTTCCTTGCCCCTCCCTCCCTGCGCGGAAAAGGTTAAGGAACTCCCTAAAATTCATTTGATAAAAAATGAAAAATCTCATATACTAAACGATGATAGGAAACTTCCTAACCACCACTAACTATCATAGTATAGTTATACGAACTATGTCAAAGCCAAAATCCACAATCGCCGACAATATGAAGAAATACCGACACAAACTTGGTATTTCTCAAGATGTACTGTCCAAAAGGGCCAATCTCGCTTTTCATACCATCGCCAAAATTGAAGCGGGCGCAACGCCAAACCCGACAATTGAAACAGTTAAAAAAATCGCCGAAGCGTTAGAAATTTCGCTTGACGACCTAATGAAGGAATAATTATGGAATTTCTAAATTCTTTTTTGCCGACATTTCAACACCTCGGTATTTGGGGCTATTGGGTTGTCGCGCTGGTTTCTTTATTAGAATCATTGGCCTTTGTCGGGGTGGTAGTTCCCGGAGCTATTGTCATTGTGCTCGCAGGCTTCTTTTCGGCTCAAGGATATCTTGATCTCGGGGATTTGATTTGGTTTGCCGCAATCGGTGCGATACTCGGAGATAGTTTAAGCTACTACTTGGGGACGAGAGGAACAAAACTTTTTCGCGCTGAAAATAAATTTTTAAAAATCAGTCATTTAGAAAAAGGTGAACAGTTTTTTAGGAAGCACGGCAATAAGAGTGTTTTTCTTGGCCGATTTATCGGCCCAATTCGGCCAATCGTTCCATTTGTCGCAGGGTTATCTAAAATGAACAAATGGTCGTTTTTGTTATGGAATGTAACCAGTGCGTTTTTGTGGGCAACGACTCATCTTCTTCTCGGTTATTTCTTTGGCGGGGCAATCAAGACGATAGAAATATGGTCATCAAGAACGGGCATTTTCCTTTTCTCTTTCTTTCTATTGCTAGTTGTCATTTGGCTTATCGTAAAGAAAAGCGGACAACTCTTTCATTTTCTAAAATCAATACTAATCTCAATAAAAAATGCAGTCATTACTAATCCCGATGTGGAGCATTTTGTCAAAAATCATCCGACCCTCTTTCAATTCCTCGAACGAAGATTAAACAGAGAAAATTTTTCCGGGCTTCCCCTCACTCTTTTATTTATCGCATTTGCGTACGTTCTTTCTCTCTTTTTCGGCATTATTCAGGACATTATCACTTCTGACGTTATTGTTGCGGCGGATATGCGCGTAGCCAATCTTTTATTCGCTTTCCGAGACACCGAGCTTGTAAAAATTTTCACTTGGATAACTTTGCTTGGAAAATGGCAAATCGTAATAAGTGCTACGGTCGTTCTTTCTCTCATTCTTTGGTTATGGAAGAAAAGAATATATCTGCTCCTTCTTTGGGTAACGATTATCGGAAGTGGGCTTTTTAACTCTCTCGGAAAATTGGCATTTCATCGTCCACGACCGGATGTCGCATGGTATATTGAAGACTCATTTTCTTTTCCAAGCGGACACGCAACCATAGCCATCGCGTTCTACGGTTTTCTTGTATACATCTTATTTAGGCAAATAAAAAATTGGAAGTATAAAATCAATGCGCTATTTTTTGGTATTACATTGATTCTTGCGATTGGATTAAGCCGACTTTATCTCGGCGTTCATTTTTTGAGCGATGTATGGGGCGGCTATCTTTTAGGCGCGCTCTGGCTTCTCATAGGAATTACGATCTCGGAATGGCTGCAACATCGTAAGCCATTGCTGTCATTTACTGCGACGCAGAAAACAAAAATCGTCGTTTCGGTTCTTATCCTTGCCGAACTTGCTTTCTATGTGAATTTTGCTCTCCATTACAACCCGCCTATCGCGCGCCAAGAAACACCGAGTGTAATTGTAGCCGCCAATGTGTTAGACGTATTTGGAGATAAACAGATTTCTCATTTTACCGAAACATTGATTGGCGAACAGCAAGAGCCGTTAAGTTTTGTTGTGATTGCTAAAAGTGACCAGTTGCTTGCGGACGCTATGCAAAAGGCTAGTTGGTATCGTGCCGACTCTGCGACTTTCGTATCCGTAGCGAAACTTGCCAAGTCCGCGATCTTGAAAGAAAATTATCCTACTGCGCCGATGACGCCCTCATTTTGGAACGCCAAGGTACACGATTTTGGTTTTGAAAAACCGACCGAAGCTCAAAATGTCCGCGAGCGACATCATGCGAGATTTTGGCGCACGCAATTTGAAACTCAAGACGGCAATCGTGTTTATGTGGGAACAGCGAGCCAAGATGTTGGCGTAAAGTGGCTTATCACTCACACCATAAAACCGGATATTGATACAGAGAAAGAGCTTTTATTTTCTGATTTAGAAAGCGCGGGAGTTATATCAAGTTTTACAAAAGAAAAATTTGTTGAGCCGACGCTTGGCACAAATTTTTCTGGAGATCAATTTTTTACTGACGGAAATACGTATTTAATTTATCTAAAGTAACCATATTGTAGAAATTTGGTCGAGTTTATGCTATTATTAACATAATAATTAACCAACAAAAATTTATGAAAAAAATCATTGCAACGGCGATGTTAGTATCAAGTTTGTTTGTAGGCGGCGCAGTATTTGCGCAAAGCTCGCAAGTCGCACTTCCTTCAGCCGGTTTAACTCCCGAAAGTTCTTTCTACTTCCTTGATCGTCTAGGCGAAAATCTACGACAATTTTTTACCTTCAATCCCGAGGCCAAAGCCAAGCTCCAAATTGAATTTGCGGGAGAACGTATTGCGGAGATTAAAATCATAGTTGAGAAAAAAGGCGTTAACGCCAAGGGGCTTGCAATAGCCGAGTCGCTTCTTCGGGCCAATGTCGCGTATGCCGCAGAGATTGTAAGTGAAGAGAAAACATCTGGCAAAGATGTATCCACTCTTGCCAAAACATTAAATGACGAATTTGACGCGCGGGATAAACTTTTGGAGCAAACTTTCAAAGACGCCAAAGCGCAACTAAAAGCCCAGCGCAAAGAAATCAAAACAAATCTTCTTACCGAGGCGCGCCGTGCCGGAGACACCGCGCAGATAGCGGTATTGGAAGCACAGCTCAATGATATTGACGGGCAGATTGACGCATTGGGGCAGAAAAAGGATCAGCTTGAAAATTCTCTTCAAAACGAACAGGAAAAAATAGAGGATGAAATGAGTGAGAACGATCAGAAAGAAGAAGAATTCGAACAGAAAGAAGAACAAGAAGTAGAAGAGGCGGCGGAGACCGCAGAAGCCGAGGAAGCTGACGAGCCGGAAGAGGTAGATGAACCAGAGGAGGATGTAGAACAGCCGGAGGTGGAAGAAAGAGATAACAAGAAAGATAATTCTCAAAATTCAAGCTCCTCAAATCAAGGCGATCAAAATACCACCAAGGCAGAGGACAACGAATAAGTACAGTTGGGATTAGAGTTGGTGAATTTCTGAATCTGTAGCCGCAAAAATTTCCGTCCGTCCGAGCGAGGGAATGGCGGAGGCGGTGTGGGGGGAATTCCGCCATTCCCTCGCAAAAAATAGAGGCCAAGCCCGCCGCCTTGCTCGTTCAGAGCAGAACCCAGCAAAAAAGTTTTCTCTGCATTTCTGATTTTGCGCGCGCCGGATTTTTTCTTCTAAAAGGAAAAGAAAACTTTTTTGCTGGGCTGCGAGTGGTAACGAGCGGCGGCGGGCTGGCTTCCTTAATTCTGTTCAAAGAAAGTTCGCGCAAAGTGTATAATTACAGCACAAATTGAGTCCGCGAAATTTGCGGGCAGGAAGCCCCGAAGAACATCGGGGCGTGAGGACTTGAAGACCTTTGATAGTTTTATTGAGCGTCTTCGCGAAGATAAAACAGAAAAGGTGTACAGAAACTGTAAGTTTCAAGATTCCTCTCCTGCGCACAAAGTGTATGATCACAGCACTTTTTTCATTTTCCATCTTCTTGGTGATATAATTTATAAATGCTCTACACAAGAAAAGGGGATAAAGGAACGACAACAGTTTTTGGGTGCGACCAGAGAATTTCAAAAAGCTCAGCGATTGCGGAAGCGCTCGGCGCGCTGGATGAGATAAATTCTTTTCTCGGATTGTGCAAGGTAAATAAGAAAACTGTTAATTTGCAAATATTAAACACTAGCTTTTCGGAAATAATCAATCAGGTTCAACAAAATCTTTTTATTATTCAAGCCGAGCTTGCAGGCGCGCAGAAATCTATTTCAGAAGACAGAATAAAAGAGATTGAAAAAATAATTGACACAACTGAAAAAGAGCTTCCTCTGATCAAAACATTTTTCATCTCTGGCGGGACGGAATTATCCGCCCTGTTTGATGTTGCTAGAACAATCGCCCGAAGGGCAGAGAGAAGGGTAGTGGAGGTGAGCGAGGAAGGCAAGTTAAAAGTTGGAGTCAATTCACTTTCATACCTTAACCGTCTCTCAAGTCTTTTATACGCGCTGGCCAGACTATCAAATCTTAAGGCGAGGATAAAGGAGGAATCGCCCAGATACAAATAATCCACAGAATTGGGTATTTACATTCAATTATGATTTTTATACAATGGAGACATGGAAAATATTATCTGTGATCTTTGCGGTCAGGAATTTAAAAAGAAAAAATCTCAATTAAAATTAAGCGCAAAGCACTATTGTTCAATATATTGTTCAGAACAGGGAAGAAGAAAAGGAAAGACCGTCCAATGTTTTGCTTGCGATAAAACTGTTTACAAATCATTAAAGGATTTAAAAAATTCAAAAAGCGGAAAATACTTTTGTGGTCAGGTTTGCGGTAATGCGTGGATAGGAAAACAACAGAGAGCGGCAAATAATCCGAATTGGACTGGGGGATCGTCTTCATATAAAAATCTGCTAAAAAGAACAAGTTCCAGACAGATCTGCAAATTGTGCGGCAAAGACAACCTTAAGATGCTTTGTGTCCATCATTTGGATAAAAATCGGAAAAATAATAATACGCAAAATCTAATATGGCTTTGTCGGAACTGTCATTTTTTAGTTCATCATTATAAAAAAGAAGAAAATAGATTATTTGAAAAGAAATAATATGATAGTTGCATTCTGCAAAATTTGTAATACTCGATTTTATCCAAGACCATCAAATGTAAGAAAAGGTTGGGGTATATATTGTTCAAGGAATTGTAAAAATATAGGAACTCGCGTTAGACATAAGGCATTTTGTTTTATATGTAATAAGGAATTGCTAAAAACAGCGACCCAATTAAGGCATTCAAAAAGCGGTAAATTTTTTTGCAATAAATCTTGTCAGACCAAATGGAGAAATACTGAATTTGTCGGTCCAAAACATGCGAATTTTAAAGATGGTAAAAATTCTTATCAGAGTATATTAAAACGATATAAGATAAAGCAGATTTGCAATTATTGCGGAGAAAGAGATGTCAGAGTGCTGGCCACTCATCATATTGATGAGAATCACAAAAATAATAATGTCAAAAATTTAATTTGGCTTTGTCACAATTGCCATTCATTGGTTCACTATGATAATGTAGAGAAACAGAAGTTTTTGTTTAAACACAAACAATAATGGTGACCATCGTTCAACGGCTAGGACTTTGCTTTGTGGAAGCAATAATGAGAGTTCGATTCTCTCTGGTCACCCACTAATTTTTAAGGAATGAAACGACTATAAAAATTCAGTGCCCTCTGCTCCTATGAAGGGCACGAGAATTGAATAATAAGTATCTTTTAACCGCGCTATCATTTTTAGGAACGCGGATATATAATTTGTCTATGAAAAATGAAAAAGTTATGGCGGCGATTGAAACTCTTATGGAAGAAGAAAAAGTTGAAGACACTCTTATTTCTCTGTATATTTCTCTCATAAATTTCGGCGTGGAAGATTGTGTCAAAGCTGGGGAAAGAGAAGAGATAAGGAGAGGAATGAAAGTACTCTATGAAGATTCAATAGAGCACAAAAAGATTATTCAGAAAATTTACAACAAATACAAAAACAACGCATTATGAAAAAAGAAACTTGCCCGATGTCCAAGGAAGACATAATTTTTGATTTGAAGAAAGGCCTTGAGGCGGAATACCGCGCGATGGGGTTATGCGAAAAATTGATGCCGCTTCTAGACCATGAACTGGATAAAGAGGAAATAAATAAAAAATAATTACTGACGAAAAAGAGCATATAGAGATAACGAACAGGCTGATTGAGATTGTGAATAAATATTACACACTTTGAATTGTCATTCCCGCCGGCGCGGGAATGACATATCGCAATTCTCAATATATAATGGCAAAATATGGAAGAATTGAAAATACTTAAGACTTTGGCTGGCGGGGATTATGAATTATTGGATAGCGGAGAAGGAGAAAAGCTGGAAAGATACGGCAAATTTATCTTGTCTAGACCTGATCCGCAGGCGTTGTGGAACAAGCGCTTGCCGATTGCTGAATGGCAGAAAGCCGATGCTGTTTTCGCCCATAGCGGAGCTAAGGCAGGATGGAAGAAAAAGCCGAATGTTCCCGAAAAATGGAAAATAGAATTAGGCGGGCTGAGCTTTTTCATAAAGCTGACCGCTTTCAAGCATACCGGATTATTTCCGGAACAGGAGCCGAATTGGAGGTGGATAATTGATAAAATAAAATCGGCAAATTTGAATCGGCCTGTATCAGTTCTCAATCTTTTCGGCTACACTGGAGGAGCCACGCTCGCGGCGCTTAGCGCCGGTGCCGAAGTTGCTCATATTGACGGGTCAAAATCCGCCATCACTTGGGCAAAGGAGAATGCTGTCCTTTCGGGACTCGCGGACAAGCCTGTCCGATGGATACTTGATGACGCGCGCGAGTTCGTAAAAAGGGAAATAAGAAGAGGAGTTCGCTACAATGGAATCGTGATGGACCCGCCGGCTTTCGGCCATGGGCCGAAAAAAGAATTATGGAAGATAGAAGATGATTTTCTCGGTCTTATGAAACTCTGCGAAGATGTTTTGTCCGATACGCCGATTTTCTTTTTGATAAACGGCTACTCGGCGGGGTATTCGGCGATAGCTTATGAAAATAATCTGTCGCCACTCGTGAAAAAATTCGGCGGAGCGATTGAGAAAGGGGAGCTTGCCATTGAGGAGTCTGGGAGCGGCAGACTGTTGCCTGCCGGAATTTTTGCCAGATGGGGAAGAATAAGTTTATAAAGAAGTCTATTCCGCCTTAGGCGGATCCTCCTTCGGAGGAAAAGTCCATAAAGTAAAGACCAAGTAAACAATTAAAACAATGACCCTAAAAATTCTTTACGAAGACAATCATATTATCGCTGTTTACAAACCGGCATGCATTCTCGCACAGAGCGATGAGACGGGCGAGGAGTCTGTCTTTGATTGGGTTAAGAAGCATATCAAGGAAAAATACAAAAAGATCGGCAATGTTTTCTTGGGGCTTGTTCACCGCTTGGACAGACCTGTTTCCGGAATAATGGTTTTCGCCAAGACAAGCAAGGGAGCATCGCGTCTCTCCGAGCAATTCAGGAATCACGAAGTGGGGAAAACATATCACGCCGTTGTTTTCGGAAAAATGGAACGGAAGAAGGGAATGATTATTTCTCATCTCAAAAAAAACGAAGATAGGAATAAAGTTTTTGTCCATAAATCGGCAAGCAAAGATACAAAAGAGTCAGAGCTCTCGTATGAAGTCATTGAATCAAACGGCAAATTTTCTCTTCTAAAAATCAAACCTCTCACGGGCCGTTCCCACCAAATCCGCGCTCAGCTTTCTTCAATCGGACATCCCATTGTTGGCGACATAAAATACGGCGCGCCGGAATCTCTGTCGGACAACAGCATAATGCTTAGCGCGACCGGACTCATTTTTAGAAAGGCGACAGGGGATGAATTGATAAAATTGGAAATATCCCCGTTCGGCTTGCCGAAAAGCTGATAGATTTATTGACGGGGCTGTGTTTTAAGCCGCGGAGTGCATAATTCAATTAATTTGTTAAGTGAAAAATCAAGGACGGTTAGCTCAGCGGTAGAGCGTTCGCTTCACACGCGAAAGGTCACAGGTTCAATCCCTGTATCGTCCACAATGAAAATTATATGTTATTATTTCTTGTATGAAAAAAAGGAAAGTCGCTATATTTGATATTGACGGGACTATTTTCCGCTCAAGCCTTTTGATTGAGCTCGTGGAAGTTATGATTGAAAATAAGCTTTTTGATTTTTCCGCGCGCAAAGAATACGAGATGGAGGAAAATGAGTGGCTTGACCGGAGGGGAGATTATGAGTCGTATATAAACGCGGTGGTGCAAGTTTTTATGAAAAATATCAAAGGAATTGCTTATGAAGATTTTGACCGCGCCGCGAAAATCGTGATTGAAAGATACAAAAACAGGACATACCGCTACACTCGGGATTTGATTTCAAAGTTAAAGAAAAAGAAATATTTTATTTTAGCCATTTCGCAGTCGCCTAAAGGAATACTGGACGGATTCTGTGAAAAGTTGGGTTTTGACAAAGTGTACGGGAGATTCTACGAAACCGATTCGGCGGGAAAATTGACGGGAAATGTCATAAGCGAAGAATTAATCAAAGACAAAGCCAATATAGTAAAGCGCGCCGTTGAAAAAGAAAATTTGACTTTGGAAAATTCGGTGGGGGTGGGGGACACGGAAGGCGATATTTCTTTTCTTGAAATGGTCGCGGAGCCTATATGCTTCAACCCCAACTCAAAGCTATATTTGCGCGCAAAAAAGAAAGGCTGGAGAGTAATCGTGGAGAGAAAGGATGTTGTTTACGAAATGTGATAATTTTAATTGAGGAGTGTTTATTATGCCCCAAATTACGAAATGCAAAAATTCAGGTCCTCGGGTCGCAAAAGCTGTTTATCTTTAAATGTTTTTGCTCAACCAGACCTGAATTTTTGCATTTTGTAATTTTGGGATATAATACAAATTATGGAATCATTTGAAGACACATCATTAAATTTTGATAAAAAGCAGGCAGGAGGAATTCTCTTGGAAGACGAACCGAAAGAGGCTGATTTTGAAAACTTAGATTCAATTTCTTATCCAAACCTCCTTCGCAAGATTGAGGAGGAAATTATGTCTTTGCGCGAGGAGAGAGAAGGCGATGATGAAGATTATCGCGCAAAAATCTTGTCTGGAAAAGAAAAATTTTTAGGAAAATTGACAGACCCGAACAGAATTCATCTAACCAGCCTTTTATTTGGCGTGGAGGAATTGATTTTAAGAGATAAAGCGACCAGAAAAAATGGAGAAAGGGATAAAGATGTTAGAATTGAGAATGCGAAATTTCAACAAGAAATGGCTTTTTTCATAAAGAATAACGAAAATAATTTTATTTTATTGGAAGATTATTGGGATTTGTATGACGATCTCTTTAAGGTGGAAAAAAACAAAACTATTGTTAGAGGAGAAACTTTAAAGCACGGAGTGCTGGCGCCGATAGCTTTGAGGAATATTTTGGATAATAAATACAATAGAGATAAAAGCGGCAAAAAAAACAGAATGGATTTCACTTACAGCGCGCCTAAAGATGATGTGGAGAAATCAATAGATATGATTGCGATAGACAAGGAAGATAAAATCAATATGCTTATCCAAGTCAAAGGCGATGCTATGAACAGAAAAGAGTTGGAAGGGATGGTTAAGTTGAAAGTCAAGACTATTGACAACGGTAAAATAAATGGAAGCGAAGAAGAGAAAGATTTGATTTATATTATTCCTGAAAATAAATTTTCCAGACTGGACACTTCCATAGAGGATGAGAAAATTAATGAATTCAGCGGTGGCTGTGCGGCGTACATGGATGAGAATGGTAAAATTATGAAGGAGGGAGGATTTAAAACTTTGGGAATTTATATATATGTGCCGTCTATGATTGACGGGGAACGCTGGATTGAAATAAACGGACAGCCCCATCCCAAATTAGCCAAGTTAATATCCGATCTTTTGGATATGAAACTCGCTGGTATTGCCAAAAAATAGAATGCGTGCTAGTCTCTTTAAAAGTTTTTAGTTCCATAAAATTCAGAATTTTGATAGGGGGGAAGATGAAATACGGCGAAAAGGCAAGAAAATTGATTGAGACGGGGGCTGCGATTCCGTTTAAAAGACCGTGGCAGAAAAGGGAGATTCCGACTTGTAAAGAAATAACGCCCTTTTTTGGAATTTTACCTTATGGCGAGAAGTATATAAAACCTCGTCATTTGTGCAGAATTAGGGATCATCTAAGGTGTTGTCCTGTGTGCCAAACGATGGGAGGCGGCGCTATCAAGTTTTAATAATGATGATGAATTTACATAATAGAGGTGGGATTTTTATCCCACCTCTAATTTATTTATTTTTTGAAAGGGTGCACATTTTCAGCGATAGCAGATTTTGTATACCATTTCCGAATTACGAAATGCAAAAATTTACGGTCTGGCTGAGCAAAAACATTTAAAAGCAAACAGCTTTTGCTGCCCGAGGACCTGAATTTTTGCATTTCGCAATTTGGGGTACCATTTTACAATTTCAAGGCGTTTAAAATTAAAGACTGTCTGCTCTTACAACAGGTTCAGAATGAAGGTCGGACGGGTCGGTGTGTCCGAAGCCGAGATTTTCCGCCAACGCTTTCAAAACATCTCTTACTTGGTCCCATGTTGAAGACGGATTATTTTTTATATAGAGAGTCGCGACACCAGACACATGAGGCGCGGCCATACTTGTTCCGCTAAGGGTCGCGTATTTGCCGCCTATGTATGTTGAGTAGATGTCAACCCCGGGAGCTCCCAAATCCACTATATTTCCAAAATTGCTGAAAGTCGCGAATGTGTCGTCGGCTCCGTATAGAGTAGGGGATCCCAATCCGCCCAGAGCGCCGTCAGAATCAGCCAGAGCGGAAACGGTGATCACGGCATCGTCATAAGAGGCTGGCACAGAAAGGCTTGCCGATTTGTTTTCATTTCCGGCGGCGACCACATAAGTGACGCCGGCGTCTCTGGAATTGCAGATGGCCTTATGAAGAGGATCATTGTTTGTGCTTCCGCAATTATTGTCGCTCGCTCCGGCTCCGCCCAAACTCATATTGGCGACTTTTATGTTGTATTTGGCCGCGTTTGCCGTTACCCAATCAATTCCGCATATTACTGACGACCAAGTTCCCGACCCATTTCGGTTTAAAACTTTTACCGCTATCAATTTCGCTTCCGGCGCCGCGCCGACAACTCCGATATTGTTATCAAGCGCGGCGATTGTTCCCGCCGTATGAGTTCCGTGGCCGTTGTCGTCATTGCCGTTTTTTACGCTGGAAAGGCAATTTTTATTGGCTATGATATTTCCCTTTAGGTCGGGATGAGAAAGCTCAATGCCTGTGTCTATGACAGCCACGCCGATACCGGCACCTTTGTTAAGCAAGTTCTCGGCATTGACGCGGTCAATCCCCGTCGGAACAGTCTGCGGAGGCTGTGTCTGCGGCGCCGGCTTTTTGGAAACGGAAGAAGCTTTGTTCGAAGATTCGCTTCCAAACGCGGGATTGGAAATATAAACCGCTCTGTCTTCCGCCACAAATTCAACGCGAGGGTCGTTTTTGATTTTTTCCAATTCGGCTTCATTTATTCTTGCCGCGAATCCTTTTATCGCGCGATTATAAGTGTGGATACGTTCCAGTTTATGGGCTTTGGCGGTATTGTCCGTTTCCGAATCGGTGTCAGCCCCTTTATCCTTTAAGACGACTATGTATTGTCCTGGGATTTTATCAAATCTGTCCTCGGAAGATTTTGCTGAAGCTGTCTGCGCCGTATTTGATATGCCCGCGGCAAAAATACCTAAAAACAAGACCAAAATGGCATTCAATTTAATTTTTTTCATATTGCTATATGTGTTATTTATTTGCATAATTTTAATTGCTTCATTCTAATATCTTTGACCGAATCGCGCAATTTGAGTCGTTCAATACATCTCCTCTCTCTTTTCCTTGAGAAATGAGATGAATGAGTCAAACACGCTGAGCATTGCCTTGAATGGGGTTTCTATGATGAAATCCATAATAAAGACCAAGATATTGATACCTTCAAATTTCTGACTTAGCCATCTCCCGACTTCCACTATCGGCATAACTAAGATATTGCCTAAAAAGCGAAGCGTTCTTTCTTTGTTGGAGCTGGCCGTCCAATTCTTCGCAATGTATCTTATGCGCAGTCCGAAATAAGCGACCAAAGTCAGGAAAAAAATAAAAAGAAGCATGCTCATAAAATTAAAATTGAGCTTATTGAGGATGAACACGACCGCTCCGAAAGTCAGCAGAAATATAAATCCGTATAAAATTAAAAACAGGAAATACAGAAAATTTTTAGTCTTTTTGCCCCTGATTTGGATGGACGACATAGCATTGTCATAAATGACGGTGTTGAGTCCGGAAATTATAAGGCCGGTATTTTTTTCTCCCAACGGTTTTATCGTATATGTGACGAGGAAAAGAAATACGGGGTGGAAAGCCACATTTATTATCAGAGCCGGATAATAAATTTTCCCCAATATCGCAAGGTCATACGGCAGTTCCAAGATGAAAGCCAAAATAGTTTTGGTGAATAAAATATAAATTATCGCCCTAAAGGCGCTTTTGCGAATTCGGCCGTTTTCTTTTTTGTATTTGCTCTCCAGAATATTTTTCGCTTGCTTTTCCAGAGAAGCCGGATTATTAAGAATTTGTTCGGAATCGGCCCCGTAACGCTCTACGATCTCTTTTATGAGGTTGAAATATATGGCCTGATTTTTTAATTTCCGAGCAATTCTCCAACTAAGATTGTCGTCAAGATTCGCGGTTATCTTGGATTGGATAGATGAGAAACTTTTTGCGACAATCTGAATTTCCGAACCGTCTTTAATGTTAATCCAATTAGGCAAAAGCCTTATCCATAATCGGTAAGCGATTGTTTGCTCGTCGGTTTTCAGAAGGCTTCTCAAGCACGCAATGTATATTTGCGCGTCTTTGTCGTCTTCGCTTATCGGGATTTGAGAAAGTTTTATATCGTTCCTGACAGTCTCGTAAAAGGCGATAAAGACCGACTCTTCAATCTTACTGCCGAATAGATAAATTTCTATTTCACTCGCCACGAGGCCTATTATTTTCTTATTGGTCGCCAAATCTCCTCCTGCCACGGAAGCCAAAGAATTTTGGAGAGACAAAAATTTGTCTATTATTCCTTGAACATAAGAAATTCTGTTTTCTGAAAAACTGCCGCTTTCAAGGTACCCGCCTCTTATAAGTTCATGAATGAGAAGTTGGGCGACCTTTCCTTCGGTCTTGAAAAAAAGATTTCTTTTTAAAATTCTTTGAATCGCGTTTCGGCGGATCGTGTGCTCCTCCTTGTAATCAATCAGATAGCGGATTTTTTCGTAAAACATACCCGCTTTTTTGGCGAGCTCGTTGACTTTGACATAAAATTCGTCTTTGTTGGCTATATCGTCTTTGTCGGCGGTTTGTTTCAAACTTTCCAACAATCTAGCGATTTGCGGTGATACCATATTGTTTATTTAACTTTGTAATTCTATATCAAAAATGAGAATAAATCCAACAGATTAGGTTGTAGGTTGTAGGTGTTAGGTTTTATGGAGATAAATTTTCAATTCATCAATTTCTCACACGAGCAAAGCAGTTTGCTCATTTCCTGGTCACAAATTTAGTGGACTAACTTTGTGCCCAGGAGAGGACTCGAACCTCCAAGGAATTGCTTCCACAAGCTTCTGAGGCCTGCGTGTCTACCAATTTCACCACCTGGGCGTTTTTTTATATTGTACTACAAATTTTTGCTGAGGAGAGGACATTCGAGTCCTCACGTCCCGATGTTCTTCGGGGCTTCCTCTGCCCACTCGCAGATTCGTGGTGCCGAGGAGAGGACTCGAACCTCCATGGGTTACCCCGCTTGCTCCTAAGGCAAGTACGTCTACCAATTTCGCCACCTCGGCATAAGATGTGTCTAAAACACTAGCATAAATTCAACAGATTACCAACATGGTATTGACTTCTTGCCAGTTTAGTATATTATTTCTTTAGCTTCGTACTTTATTAGCGCTGGTTAGCAATGGGAAGGAGGACAATGTTTCCGTTTTAATTCTGTTATTTTTTCTTTTATTTTTAAACATTTAGGAGAATAAAATGCCAAGAAGGAGAAAAGAAGTAGATAAAAAATTAAGGCAGAATATAAAAATTTCAAGACGAGCTCCAACAATCGCTTACAGCGACAAGTTAAGCGGTCATTACCGGCCACACTTTATAATACGAGTTCCCAGTTTGAGAGAGGAGTTTCCACTGTCGGTAATTGCTACGATATAGTTCCCCCCGGTTAAAATATAAGAGACTTCAGTTTGTTTGCGCGACTGAAGTCTCTTTTTTATTTTGAATAATGACGCAACTCGGCGAGTTTCATCATTCCAAACTTTATACCATATCCAAAACCAACCTTCTCTTCCTATTTTTTTCCTACCACCTACCACCTACCACCTACCACCTACCACCTACCACCTACCACCTACCACCTACCACCTTCTTCAACTCATTTGCTCTTTGTTTGCCGTATGGTCTATAATTTTTAAATGAACAAAGTTTTGGATTTGAAATCAGTTCTTCCTGATTCAGTGGAAAAACTTCATCACGCTTATTGCTTGGAAGGGAAGCGCGAAGATATTTTGAATGAATTAAGGGAATTTTTGGAAAATATTTTGAAATTCAAGATCAAAGGCAACCCTGATTTTTATTACGGCGCTTTTGACACTTTGGGTATTGACGAAGGGAGGTCAATCAACGAAATGCAGTCAAGAAAAGCTGTGTCGGCGCCCCGAAGAATTTTCGCGATAGCGGCGAATTTCATAACGAGAGAAACGCAAAACTCACTTCTCAAAATGTTTGAGGAGCCGGCGGGCGGGGCGGTATTTTTCCTGATAATTTCCTCGGCAAGCATCCTTTTGCCGACGCTCCGGTCAAGGATGATGGTCGTGAATTTGAATCAAGGAGCAGGATTCGGTGGAGACGAAAAATCTGAAAAATCAGAAAACATTTTTGACGCGAAAAAATTCATTGAATCAGTGGCGGGCGAACGGTTGGCAATGGTGAAAAAAATAACTGACAAAATCGCCGATGAAGAAATAAGCAGGTCGGTTGCTGTGGATTTTCTGAACGATGTTGAAAAGGAAATTTTGAATAAGTCTGGTTCAAGCGAAGAAAAGAAAAAAAATCTGTTTATTTTTGAAGAAATAGATAAATGCCGGAATTATGCCGGCGACAGGTCGCCTTCCGTAAAGATGCTTCTTGAGCATATAGCGCTTATAGTATAAAGTCCGTCAAGTTCATAAAGCCCATAAAGTGGGGACGAGAGGCTGATTAATAATATCGGAAATATTTCTGAAACTTTATAAACTCGATAACTTTATAGACTTTCAACTTGAGCGCGCTGCGCGCGCTGTGTTGGTTTTTTAAACAGACGATGTTATCATTGAAATCAATAAAAAATTAGCAGGATTAAAAATATAAAAATATAAAAATATAAAAATATGTTGTACGATTTTTCAAAATTAAAAAGCAAGACAAAAGAAGTGGAAGAGTGGCTGAAGAAAGAATACACCGGCATAAGGACGGGGATGGCGGCGCCGGCGCTTCTTGATAGTGTTGTCGTGGAGTCTTACGGAAGTAGAATGGGCATAAAGGAGATGGCGAGCGTAAGCATAGAAGACGCCAGATCTCTCCGCGTTTCTCCCTGGGATATTTCGCAGGTGGCGGCTATTGAAAAGGCTATTACTTTGGCGAATCTTGGAGTTTCAATCAGAGCGGACGAAAAAGGTCTTCGCGTGCTGTTTCCAGAGCTGACAACCGAAAGAAGAACAGCTTTGGTCAAAGTCGCCAACGCCAAGCTTGAAGAAGCCAGAGTATCGCTTCGCTCCGCTCGCGATGAAGTGTGGAGCGAAATCCAGAAGAAGGAGAGAGATGGGGAGATGGGGGAAGACGACAAATTCAGATTAAAGACCGAAATGCAGAAAATTATTGACGACGCGAGCAAGAAACTGGAAGAAGTCGTGGCGAAGAAAGACAAGGAGATAATGTCCTGAAAGAAGGTTGTGGGTTTTAGGTGGTAGGTGGTAGGGAAGAAGGGAAAAGAAGAAAAGGCGATTAAATTTCTATTGACCTAATTTCTAATCAAATCCAAATTTCTTAAACCTACAACCTCTTTCTCTTCCTACAACCTACCACCTAAAACCTAAAACCTAAAACCTAATTCCCAACAAACATGTCAATCATAATTTTTTTATTAATACTTGCGGCGCTTATCTTTGTCCATGAGCTGGGGCATTTTATCGTTGCCAAGAAATTCGGAATCAGAGTGGATGAATTCGCCATTGGTTTTCCGCCCAAAATTTGGAGCAAGAAATACGGCGAGACGACTTACGCCATAAATTCAATTCCTTTCGGAGGCTATGTCAAAATATTCGGCGAAAATCCCAATGAAGAATCAATGGCCGGACCGGACAGCGCGAGAAGTTTCGTAAATGCCTCTAGGCTGAAACAGGCGGCGGTGCTCGTGTCCGGAATCACCTTTAATATTTTGTTCGCGTGGATTGTCTTGTCCATTTCTTTTATGTCTGGACTTACGACTTCCGTGCGCGATTCGTACGCTTCATATGTAAAAGACCCGCATATAATTATAATCGCGGCGCAGGCGGATTCGCCTGCCCGCTCGGCTGGGTTTGTCGGCGGGGAAACCATAATATCTCTGGAGTCAAGCGGCAAGAAAATAAGCACCGCCGATGTTGCTGAGGTACAAAATTTCATTGCGAACAGCGGCGGTGCGATAAAGATAGATTACAAGCGGGGCAATGAATTGAAAACCGCGATCGTCACGGCGTCCGAAGGGCTTATTGAAGGAAGAAAAGCTATCGGTATAGCTATGGATACGGTTGGCATTGTAAAACTTTCGGCGCGTAAGGCATTATATGAAGGAGCCAAGCTTACGGGCGCTACGACTGAAAATGTGGCAATCGGACTCTACCATTTTGTCTTTGACGCGTTCAGAGGCAAGGCGGATTTTTCTCAAATTTCCGGACCGGTCGGAATTGTCGGGCTCGTCGGGGAAGCGTCAACTTTAGGCATCGTCTACTTGATGAGCTTTGCCGCGTTTATTTCAATAAATCTCGCCGTCATAAACATTATCCCTTTTCCGGCTCTTGACGGCGGACGGCTTCTTTTTGTCGCCATTGAAGCGGTGAGAAGACGCGCGATTAGTCCGAAAATCGCCAATGCTTTAAACGGCGCAGGATTAGCTCTGCTTATTCTCCTAATGCTCGTCGTGACCTACAAAGATATCGTTAAGATGTTTTAGGAATTTGGAATTTTCTACTTAGCTGATTTTATAAGCTAGACTAATCGTTCTGTTAATATTCTTTAATCGAGGAAATCTTTTGAATCGCAAAATTCTTATTCCTCCAAAAAAGCTTGACAGAAGTAATAATATGTGAATAATCTACAGTAGAATACCTTGAAAAGGTGTCTGACCTAGCAGAATTCTAGGAAAAAACAAACACGAAAGGAGATTGAGATGAGTGAGAAAAAAGAAGGTGGTGAAGGAAAGGATAGCATACTTAAGACATGCGGAGGTATTGTTATTTTATGTCTGGTTGCGAGTTTTTTCGGTTTATTGATCTGGAGGGCTTTATGGGTGACCAATGTGGACAAACATCAGTTGGCGTTCAGTTTTGACCGAAAGACCGGCGAGATTGAAGCGATAGATCACACAGGGTGGGTCGTTCTGACTCCGATTAGATATAGTGTGCACAGAATCGATTTGCGTCCATACCAGCTGACCATCAGCGTCAATCAACGCGTGCTGAACGCCAAACTTGTAAGATTTGATCCAAAGGGGCTGGCGACATTTGTGGAATGGCACGGTCGCAACGCTGGTGACTATACAAAAAATCTGCTAGAAATTTTGAAGTGCTACGCCTTTGATATGGCAGAAGGCAAAGATTGTCCATTTCTGAAGGTCATCCAGGTAATCGCTCCGAATCAGGGAGCTCAAGAGTTACCCGCCATCGACATTGAGGAGAAAAAATGAATACCTATTTCGGTATCTTCAAGAAGAAGTGGGTTGCAGGAATAACAATCTTTCTGGTGTTGTGTTTTTTATTTTACATTGGTTTTGTAAACTGCACGGAGCCGACCGAAATAGGAATTGCAAGGAATCATATTTCCGGCAAAATGTGGGCGCAAAAAAATGGCGGTATACATTTAACTCCACTATGGGTTGGAGTGGCTCGAGTGGACATTAGACCGGTTCGTGTAGCCGTAACCTCTGCCGGTCGCGGATACAGCGCAAAGCTGATTCAGTTCAATCCCGAGTACTGGAGAGAGTTCGTTGACGTGGAGGGGTGGCGCTATTATTGGTGGGCAAATCGTTTCTCATTTAACTTTGGGTACGAGGAGGAATATAGAGGAATGAGGGACTTAATGCGAGGTTATGCTTACAGCGCAAAGCAATACTTATTCTTAAATATTCTGAAAGAATATAAAGAGAAGTAAATCATGATGCGGACCGGTTGGAGTTATCCTTCCGGTCCTTTTTTATTTTTTGTTGAGAAAAATATAATTTTTGACCGCGGTGTTTTTTTCCTGTATCATTTCGGCTATGAGGCAATCCCAACTATTAAGCAAAACGCGGAAAGAGGCGCCGAAAGACGAAGTTTCTAGAAATGCCGAGCTTCTTATCCGCGCCGGCTTTATCCACAAAGAAATGGCGGGAGTTTACTCATTTCTGCCGCTTGGTCTCCGCGTTTTAAATAAAGTGAACGGCGTGATTCGCGAAGAGATGAATGCCATCGGCGGGCAGGAAATTCTTTTGGCCGCGCTTCAAGACAGAGAACTTTGGGAGAAGACCGGACGATGGGACGATGCCGTGGTGGATAATTGGTTTAAGACGAAGCTCAAAAGCGGCGCGGAGCTCGGACTCGGCTTTACCCACGAAGAGCCCTTGACCGCGCTTATGAAAAATCACATAAGATCGTTTAGAGATTTGCCTCTCTATCCGTATCAGATACAGACGAAATTCAGAAACGAAACGCGGGCGAAAAGCGGAATTATGAGAGGGCGAGAATTTCTGATGAAAGACCTTTACTCCTTTTCCAGAGATGAGAAAGAGCACAGCTTGTTTTACGAAAAAGCCAAGCTTGCTTATATGAATGTATTTGATAAGGTTGGCATAGGAGAGACGACTTACATCACTTCCGCTTCCGGCGGGACTTTCAGCAAATATTCGGACGAATTCCAGACGATTACGGAAGCAGGAGAAGATACGATATATGTCTGCGAGGGATGCAAAATCGCGATTAACGACGAGGTTCTTGAAAGTAAAAAAGCGTGCGGTAATTGCCAATCTTCCGATTTAAAAAAGAAAAAATCCGTGGAAGTCGGCAATATTTTCAATTTAGGCGTTAGATTTTCGGAAGCGTTGAATCTCGCGTATCTTGACGAAGAAGGAAAAGAAAAATTTGTCGTAATGGGAAGCTATGGACTCGGCCCGACGAGGCTCATCGGAACGATCGCGGAAGTCCTCTCCGACAAAGAGGGCTTAGTCTGGCCGAAGAGAGTCGCGCCGTTTGACATTCATCTCGTGGAAATCGGGGGCGAGAGCGGGGAAGTCAGAAAAGTTTCTGAACGGATATACTCCGCGCTCAATAGTCGCGGGTTGGAAGTTCTTTTTGACGACAGGGACTTGCGGGCGGGGGAAAAATTCAAAGACTCGGATTTGATAGGGATACCTCTCCGGCTCATAATAAGCAAGAAGACTTTGGACGAAGGACTCTTTGAGATTAAAGAGAGGAGCGGCGGCAAGGTTTCAAAAGTGAAAGAAGGCGGCCTCCGTGATTTTGCGGATGACTATTTGAAATAAAGATAATTCAACGGCGACAGAGACAAAGGGAAATTTTGGCAAAATAGCCAAATGTTTTTAATTTATATTTTAAAAAATGAAAAAAAAGCTATTCAATAAAATATACAAGATGATGTCCAATGAAATAGGCATTGACTTGGGAACGGCGAACACTCTTGTCTATCTGGGGGGCAAAGGAATCGTGGTCAACGAGCCGTCGGTGGTCGCCATCAATCAGAAAACAGGCAGGGTGGTCGCCGTCGGCTCCCACGCGAAAGAGATGCTCGGACGGACGCCGCCTCATATCGTGGCGGTGCGGCCGCTTGTGGACGGAGTCATTTCGGATTTTGAAGTGACGGAAGAGATGTTAACTTATCTCATAAAAAAAGCCGAAGAGCATTCCAAAAAAATGCTCGGACCGAGAGTTGTCGTCGGCGTACCTTCAGGCATCACCAATGTTGAGATCAGAGCGGTGCGCGACGCCACGAGGAATGCCGGCGCCAGAGAAGTTTTTATAGTTGAAGAGCCGATGGCCGGAGCCATCGGCATAAGACTGCCGGTCAAAGAGCCGGTCGGGAATATGATTATTGACATCGGGGGAGGAACGACCGACATTGCCGTAATATCTTTGGGAGGCATCGTTCGTTCCAAAAATTTGAAGATCGCCGGAGATAAGCTCAACAGCGACATAATTTCATACATAAGAAGCGAATTTAAAATTTTAATCGGAGAAAAAACCGCTGAAACTTTAAAAATAGCGCTGGGCTCCGTCGTGCCGATGGAGCCGTCCGAGGTTTCAATAAAAGGCAGGGATCTCATAACGGGACTGCCGCGCGAAGTCATCATCACCGATGCGGATGTGAGAGAGGCTATTGCCCAGTCAATTGACAATCTTGTTGAAGCGGTAAAGGAGGTTTTGGAGACGACTCCCCCCGAGGTTATTTCCGATGTGATGCAGAGGGGAATTCATCTGGTCGGAGGCGGGGCGATGATCAGAGGGCTGGATGAGCTTCTGCGAAAATGGTTCAAGATTCCTGTATTCATAGCCGACGACCCTCTTACGGCCATTGCCAGAGGCACCGGAATAATCTTGGAAAATTTGGAAGAATTTGAGGAGGTATTGATACAAAATGAAGATGAATTACCCCCTAAGAAATAATTCAAAACCCAGAAATAAGAATCGGCGGCTTAAAATTATCGCGGTTATATTCATATTCGCCACGGTTTTCTTTATCTCTCTTACGGGCGCGTCCAGAGGATTTCTTAACAAAATCGCTCTGCCCTTTTGGAAGTTTGACAACTATGCCGCCCTGAAATTTTCCAACGCTTTCTCTATAATCGGTTCAAAAAGGTCGCTTATTTTGGAAAACAGGCGGCTAAATTTGGATTTGGATAAAATCAAAACAGACTTGCCATTGTTGCAACTTATCCGGAAAGAAAATGAAAATCTAAAAGCTTTGTTCGGGAGAAGCGAAGGGGAAAAGAATCTTGTATTGTCCGCCGTTTTGGTGAAGCCTAGCGTGTCGCCTTTTGATGTTATTATAATTGATGTCGGCAAGGATAAAGGGGTCAAGGCGGGAGACAGGGTTTTTTATGAGGGAGCGGTTGCCATCGGGGAAGTTGAGGAAGCGTATGAGCGATCTTCCAAGGTAAAAATGCACTCAAGTCCGGGAGAAAAATTTCTCGCTCTCGTCGGCGAGAGGTCGGTGCAAGTGGAAGCGGAAGGGCTTGGCGGAGGAAATTTTGCCGCCAAATTGCCACGAGATGTTGAAGTGAAGGAGGGAGATGCGGCTCTCGTTCCGAGCATATCAACTTCGGTTTTCGGTTTTGTCCGGAAAATTGAATTAAATCCGGCTGATTCATTTCAGAAGATTATTTTTAAAATTCCGGCAAATTTATCCGAATTGAAATGGGTTTTGGTGGAGATATAAGTCGTAAAGTCCATAAAAAATTAGATAAGTAGCTTTTTAGCTTGTAGCTTATTAGGAAGATTCTGATACTAAAAAGCTAAGAAGCTACAAGCTAATCAGCTAATCAAAAATGCCCATAAGAATTTTTATTGATGTGGCGCTTTTTTTGGCGGTGTTATTACTGCCCCCGATTTTTCCCATGGTTATGGCTTTATTTTTGCTTTATCATTATGAATCTTTTTACGAGATAATATTCGTTGGACCTATTATTGACTCGCTTTACGGCAGACCGATTGCCAATCTGTATGATTTTTCTCATTTGATGACTTTCATTTCCGCGTCTCTGTTCATCTCATCTTTTTTTATTAAAAAGAGGCTTAAGTTTTATTCAAACAGATGATTTATGTTAAATAGGAAAATAAAAAAGATATTCAACGGATACGGACGTCTCGCGGACAGGAGAAGCGAGATAGAGCCCGATGAAATTTTTCTTGATTCAAGCAATCTGCCGAAATTTGACACCCATCAGTTTGAAGGCAGGCTTGTCAGCCCGATTTCCAAGCGCAACATCGCTCTTTTGACTGTCTTTTTCGGTTTGGCGTTCGTGGCGCTTGTCGTCAAAGTCGGAAATCTTCAGATCGCAGAAGGAGAAAAATATTCAAATAGGAGCGAGAATAATCGTTTGCGCCATATTACCGTATTCGCTCCGCGCGGAGTCATTTATGACAGAAACGGCAAAGAGCTCGCGTGGAACATTTTCGGAGAAGACAAAGAATTCGCTTTAAGAAAGTATACAACCCTGTCAGGCTTCTCTCATATTTTGGGATATGTCAAATATCCGGCGAAAGATTCGTCGGGATTTTATTACAACGAAGATTATATAGGCAAAACAGGCGTTGAGAATTTTTTTAACGGCGAACTTTCAGGCGAGAACGGCTTGAAGATAACGGAAACAAACGCTCTAGGGAAAGTCCAATCGGAGAGCGTGATCCGTCTGCCGAAAGAAGGCGGCAACCTCACTTTGTCAATTGATGCGGCGGTGCAGAATAAATTTTACGAATCAATAGCCGGTTTGGCGCAAAGAGCCGGATTTTCCGGCGGTGCCGGAGCGATTATGGATGCGCGAAGCGGAGAAATTCTGGCTATGGCCAATTACCCGGAATACAGTTCCCAGATTATGTCGGACGGAAGGGACGGCGGAGCGATACGGGCTTATTTGGAAAATAAGAACAAGCCTTTTTTGAACAGGGTGATTGACGGTCTTTATACCCCCGGCTCCATCGTGAAGCCTTTTGTCGCGCTCGGCGCGCTCACGGAAAAAATCATCTCGCCTTCGGATACCATATTTAGCGGCGGGTCAATCACCGTGCCGAACATTTACGATCCGGCGAAGCCCTCGGTCTTTACGGAAATGAGAGCTCACGGCTATGTTGATATGAGGAAAGCTTTAGCGGAATCGTCAAATGTTTATTTTTACGAAGTGGGCGGGGGTTATGAGAATCAAAAAGGACTCGGAATTTACAACATTGAAAAGTATATGAGAATGTTCGGTTTCGGCAGTGATTTTCCGGCGGGATTTTTCTCCGGCAAGTCAGGAATTGTCCCCAATCCGGAATGGAAAAAAGAAAATTTCGGAGATTCACAGTGGAGAATAGGAGACACTTACAATACTTCAATAGGACAATACGGTTTTCAGATAACGCCGATGCAAGCGGTTCGCGCGGTTTCAATGATAGCGAACGGCGGGGAGCTTTTAAATCCGTCAATAATCTCCAATCCGTCCAATCCTGCCGCTAAAATTATCAATATGAGCGAAGATGATTTTCAAGTCGTGAGAGAGGGAATGAGAGGAGCCGTCCTTTACGGCACCGCGACCGGTCTGAACATTCCTCAAGTGGAAATTGCCGCAAAAACGGGAACGGCGCAGCTCGGCTCTTTCAAAAAATTCGTAAATTCGTGGGTCATCGGTTTCTTCCCGTACGAAAATCCCAAATACGCCTTCGCGGTGCTTATGGAGCGAGGTTCTAGTGTAAATTTGATCGGAGGAGTTTATGTGATGAGGGAGCTTATTGACTGGATGAGCATCAATGCTCCGGAATATCTTCGTTGAACCAATGTTTTCATCAGAAATTCGGCGCGATCACATATAATAGGTGCAATTATATTTTGTCAGTATTCAATATATATGAGTTATCAAGTTTATAAAGTCCATAAAGTTTGTAAAGTGAAGATAGAATTAATTTTAAATTTAAAATTAAGTCATTCAAAATTCATTCAAAATTATAAATTTATAAATTTGAAATTTCTTGCTTTACAAACTTTATAACTCGATGAACTTGATGGACTTTATAACTTTAATAACTCTAGTTTATACGCGATTTTAGGTGATTTTAGGTGGCGGTTATTATTTATTTTTGTTAAACTTATTCACAATCAAATTATCAATAATCTCGATTTAAATTTTTATGAAAGGAAACAACAATGATTTTAAATGCTGTCATTTCTGCGGGCATAAACCGATGAAACTTATTATCAGCGCTTTGGGTTTGTTTTTAATTTTATTTTTTGCGGTTAGAATCGCGAAAGACATAAAGGCTTATGATTATATCGGCAGAGATGTGTCTTCTCCGAATACCATTTCTGTTTCCGGCAAAGGAGAAATAGTTGCTAAAGCGGACATTGCTACTTTTACTTTCAATGTGTTGGAAGAATCGCCTAATGTTTCCGATGCTCAAAGCAGGGCGGCAAAAAAGATAAATGACATAATTCAATTTTTGAAAAATAAAGGAATAGAAGAAAAAGACATAAAAACAACAAATTATAATATTTATCCTCGCTACAACTACATAAAATTGCCTGAAAAATCTCAAATCATTCCGCCAATCAGGGATAACAGAGTTTTAATCGGATATGAAGTCAATCAAGGTATTGAGGTGAAGGTAAGAAAGATTGATTCTGCCGGGACTATCTTGTCCGGCGTCGGCAATTTGGGCGCGAGCAATGTGAGCGGGCTGAATTTCTCCATTGACGAAGAAGATAAATTGAGAAAAGAAGCCAGAGACCTTGCCATTGAAGACGCAAGAGAAAGTGGCAAAATTCTGGCGAGAAGTTTGGGGGTGAAGCTTGTGAGAATAATAAACTTCTCCGAGTCGGGATATTTCCCGATTTACAGGGAGAAATTTAGCACAGATGTGATGGCGGTAGGCGGGGCGACTCTTGCTCCTGAAATTCCGACAGGCGAAAACAAAATTACTTCTCAAGTGAATATTGTTTATGAGATAAGATAATCAATTTACATTAACAGATAACAAAAAACTTTTATGAGATATAAAAATATTTGCCACGATAGTGGGTCAATTAAGTTTGTTTTTATTATTATTAGCTTGTTTTGTATTGGCGGATATTTCGGATATTTAAATTACGCTCAGAAAAAAGATAAAATCCAAATATCAGGAACCCAACAATTTTCCAAAGACGAATACGAATCTAAAAATCAGAATTTTCGCATAGAAAAAGAAATAATTATTTTTCTTGATGAAAATGGAAATGAAATAAAAACATTGCCTATTTTAAAAACTGTTCCTGGAAAAAGTTATTCAAAAGCTTACTTTTCTGAAAATAACAAATACATAGCACTAGACAATGTTGAATATGAGATTGTTGATGGATATCAACAGGATAAAATAGCTGAAATTACTGTGCTAAATTGGAAAGGGGAAGATCTATGGAAAAAGGAACACCCTTTTTATTATTTTGATAGTCTTTCTCCAAATGGAAAATATTTTCTTGCAAAAAGTTCTTCTCAGGGCTCAATCTCAATTTTTAATGAAAAAAGGGTAATTGATTTCACACCCAAAAATAAAAAAGGAGGAATTAACTTCACAACAAAAGAGGATTGGAGGGGATGGATATCAGCCTTTTCAAAGAATGGAAATTTTTTTGCGGTTGTGCTTGGAATAATAAAAAAGGATGGCGACGAGCAAAAAGAGATTGATAATTTGTTTGTATTAGACGAAAATGGAAATGAACTTTGGAGGAAAGAAGAAGTCATCAGTGGTGAATTATATGGTTTAAACATATCAGACAATGATATTATTACTGTATTAGGGTCTGACCCCAATGAATATCGCCGCAGCAAGGAATATCGCTTTGATAAGCAGGGGAATCAATTATAGGCTTCGGATTGTAGGTTTCAGTCAGAAACTTAAGATAATATTTATCTTTCCTAAAACCTACTATCTACCACCTACAACCTAATTCCGGTTGACTTTTCCCACACAAATGAGCTACTATGCAGGTAGCCCCAAGGGGCGGTTTTTAATAAGGGAGATTTAATTATAAGAGATATGAAAGTCGTAGATTATATAAAAGAAACAAAGACGGAATTGAAGCACGTGAATTGGCCGACGCGAAAACAAGCGATTGTTTTTACCATAGTTGTTATCGCTGTTTCAATAGGGGTTTCTTTGTTTTTGGGCTTTTTTGATTTTCTTTTTTCTCTCGCCCTTAAGCAGATTATATAATCAATCAGAAGAAGGTTTTAGTTTGTAGGTATTAGGTTTAAGATAAGAAAATTAATCTCTTAAATCTGGAACCTACAACCTACAACCTAACACCTACAACCTAATAAAAAAATGGCAAAACAAACAAGCGAAGGAAGAAATTGGTACGCTATACATACTTACGCCGGCTATGAAAACGCGGTGGCTAGAAACTTGAAACAAAGAATTGATTCGCTCGCCATGGGGAACAAAATATTCAGCGTGATTGTTCCGGTTGAGAAAAAGATAAAAATAAAAGGAGGAAAAAGAGTGGAAGAAGAAGAAAAGATTTATCCCGGATATATTCTTGTGGATATGATTGTTGATGACGATTCTTGGTATGTCGTAAGGAATACCCCAAGAGTGACGGGCTTTGTCGGCTCCGGTGTTTACCCAGTGCCTTTGGAGAAAAAAGAAGTTGAGGAGATTTTCAGTCGGATGGGTTCAGATACGATTAAACATAAAATTGATTTGTCAATTGATGAGCCTGTAATGATAGTTGACGGTCCGTTCAAGGACTTGGAAGGAAAGGTGAGCGAGGTTGACGAAGACAGGGGCAAGGTGAAAGTCCTCGTGTCTATGTTCGGCAGAGAAACGCCCGTGGAGCTGGACTTCTTGCAAGTTAGAAAGATTTAAATATAATCACTTAAAGGAAGGTTGTAGGTGGTAGGTATTAGGTTGTAGGAAGAATCTGTTTTTTTTCTTTCTTATAAACCTACAACCTACCACCTACCACCTAATTAAAAATATGGCAAAAAAAATAACAAAAAAATTAAAGCTTCAGATTGATGGAGGAAAAGCTAATGCTGCGCCCCCGATAGGTCCAGCTTTGGGGCAGGCTGGAGTAAACATAGGCGACTTTGTCAGCAAGTTCAACGCGGCCACGAAAGACAGGATGGGAGAAGTCGTCCCTGTTTCTATCACTGTATACGAAGACAGGACTTTTGAGTTTGCTTTGAAAAGACCGCCCGCTACCAATTTGATTCTTAAAGCTATCGGTGTTGAAAAAGGCTCCGGCAAGAACGCGGTGAAAAAAGCTGGCTCTATCACAAAAGCGCAGCTCAAAGAAATTGCCAAAAAAAAGATGTCCGATTTGAATGCCAATGACATTGAAGCGGCGATGAAAATAATCGCTGGTTCGGCCAGGTCTATGGGGGTTGATGTGGTGGGGTAGAAAACTAGGTTGTAGTTTATAGGTAGTAGGTTTGGGAATTGATTTCTAGTTAACCCAATAAAAAACAAAAGTGGCACCTTCTCAAGTGCCGCTTTTAATATCTAAAAAACAAGAGGGCGGTCTTGGTTGTAGGGCAGTTTATTTTTCATCGCCGTTTCGGCTTTCTGAAGCTCCATCGCCACATCCATAATGTGGCTAAAGAGGCTCAAAAGTTCAAGATGAGCGATTTGCGCCGACAGCTCTTTGGCGCTTTCCCCCTGAAGCGTCATCAGACTGGCGCCGGAAGGACTTTGAAATTCAACATTTATTTCTTTGCTTTTCACCGTGATTATCATATTGCCGCGCGGATCGGCGTGTTTGTTCGGGTCAAAGATGAGTTCCGGTTTTCTTTCCCAGAAAAAGCATCTGGAAAGTTTTAACGCTTGGTCCCAATCTTGCTCGTAGATGTGCGCCGACTGTGATGTTATTTGAAGTTCTCCAAGCTCAAAGCCGAGCTCGCGAGCCACCTTTTTCTGAAGTGTGCGCAGGCCGAAAGCGTTTGGAATCGCCGATTTGAATATGTCGTGGCTTCTGGCCGTCACCAAAAAGTGGAGTCTTCCTCTGCTTTGAATCGCTTGGATTTGAGTTATGCAAGGAGGCTCTTTGCTATCTTTGTCAGTTGACGGGTGCATCGTTGTCGCCACGGCGCGTCTTGAATCCGGTGAGTCAATTAGATTCTTTTTTAAAATTTCCTCAATCTGGTCTATTGGCTTTTCTCCGTTTTTATTCGGATAAGCCATCAATCTGTTGCCATAGGTGTAAGAGACGCCTGTCGGCATCGTTGCCGAAAGAAATATGTTGAAATATTCTTTGATTGATTCCGGCGTCGCCCCCGCAAGCTCCTTGAGGCTGTGAGGCCAATTTCCCGCCAGAGAAAAGTCCGGATTTTCGGGATCAGGTTCGCTTGAGACCCATGTCGCGCCTACAAGCTCTCTTTGCTGATAGCCGTACTGCGTGCCTTTGACCGTTCCGTATCTCATTATGCGTTCAACCAATTTGAGCCACGCTTCGGTGATCGTCTTGCCTCTCATAAGCCAGCCGATTTCTTCGGAGGGGAAAATGTCTATCTGCTCGCGCTCTGTTTCTGGAAATTCCACAGGCTTCATATAAGGACCGGCTTTCTCGCCCGATGAAATTAATAGTTTTTCAACATCTTCAATGGATTTGTCGCTCACATCCGCGAGCTTAACATTATTTATTATTTTCTTGACTGTTTTGGCGTCAATTTCTTTTTCAATTTTAAACTGAGTTCCGTCGATAGTGCCGTCGTCTGAAAGTCCTTTTTGCCAGAGGTTCGTCAAGGTTGATCTTCCGGCAATTCCGAACTTGGAATTTGAAAGCGTCCCGTTCCCCCAGAGGTAGACGGTTCTGATTTTGGGATTTAGCGCGAGGTTCCGCAAAATAATACTGACGCCTTGTCGGCTGTAAAGAGTGCCGAGCATCACCGAATTATCCCTTATTATTTTTGACTTATTAAAAACGGATTCAGGTTCATTCCAAACGGTGCAGAAGCCGATTGACTGGCCTTTTCCTAAATAAACTTTATATTTTTCCGGCTGGTAGAGTTGGGTTGTTTGTGTCATTGGAAAGTAATTATTTCTTTTATTCTTTGTTTTGTAAGGTCTTAGAAAGTTATCGCTGGATTCCATGAAGATTCTTTTTTAAGGATCTTCTTCCGTCCTAACGCGAATAAAAACGTCTTTCCCGTCTGGAGATTTTTCTTTTTTATATTTCCGATTTTTATTTATCTCTATTTTTCTGATAAGCTCTTTCTCTAGATCAAAACCCAGAATTTCCGACATGCCAAGCAGAAAAACAGCCACATCGGCGAATTCTTCGGCAACACCCGGATGATTTCTGTTGAATTTTGAAAATGCTTCCGAGAGCTCTTCGTGAGCGCGGCAAAATTCAAGCGCCACATCGGTAGTATTGAAACCTTTTTCAATCTTATTGCGCATAACCTCTTTTTGCAATTCTTTAATGTTTATCATAATTACATATCGGAGTAAGCCTCCGTACCTTTGTTTAGAATTTCAAACTCAACGCCAGCTTCTTTAAAAATTTCTTTTGATCGCTTGCTGGCATGATAATCTTTCATGCACACCACTCGTTTGATGCCGGAATTTATAATTGTTTTAGCGCATACATAACAAGGAAACATTTTGCAATATAAAGTCGCTCCATCAATAGTGACACCGAAGCGAGCGGCGTTAGCAACGGCGTTTAATTCAGCGTGGGCGGTGCGGATGCAATGGCGCGACTGAATTCCATTTTCTTGTATAACCGTGTGCATCTCGTGGCCGGCTTCGTCGCAATGAGGAAGTCCCATAGGCGAACCGACATATCCGGTTGCAAGAATCCTCTTATCTTTGACAATAATCGCTCCCGCCTGCCCTCGATCGCATGTCCCGCGCCGGCCGACAAATTCAGTCATCTCAATAAAATATTCATCCCAATTCGGGCGTTTGTGAACTTTAGCGAATTTAGCGCCCTTTGTTTTTTTGTCCGATAATGCCATTTAGATATTATAACCGATTATTAAAAACAGCCAAATATAGAAGAAATTTTTTTCACCCACTCTTCTTCTTAGATTCCGTGGGTATCTGATATCCACAGACGGTCTGTGGATATCAGATACCCACGGAATCAGAGGATGGGAAAATGGTGGTTGCCTTCTGGTCTTAAATGGACGATAATGTAATTAAATGGGATTAAAACATAAATTTATCGTTATTGAAGGTGGGGACGGGGCGGGCAAGGGGACGCAGGCGAAACTTTTGGTGGACAGATTGAGCAAGGAAACCAAAGTCGCTTTTTTTGATTTTCCTCAATATGAAAAAACTTTGGCGGGCAAGCTAGTGGGACGCTATCTGAAAGGAGAGTTCGGCGACCCATTATTACTTTCGCCTTACATCGCTTCGCTTCCTTACGCGCTTGATCGGATCGCCGCCAGAGATGAGCTCAACAAAGCTCTTGAGAAAGGCGTTGTCATCTGCAACAGATACATTCCGAGCAATATCGGGCATCAAGCGTCAAAACTTCCTGAAGACAAAAGAGATGAGTTTATTTCATGGCTTGAACAGATGGAATACGGCGAGCTGAAGCTTCCCAAACCGACTTTGGTGATTTATCTTTATGTGCCCGTTGAAATATCATCCCATCTCGTGGAGAAAAAGGAAGCTCGCGCCTACATCGGAGGCGAAAGCGCAAAGGGCGCTAAAGACGGACACGAAAAAGATATGGAATATCAGCAGAAAGTCATAGATGTCTACACGAAAATCTCAAAAGAGAGGAACGACTGGAAACTCATAAATTGCGTGGAAGACGGCAGACTTCTGTCTGTTGAAGAAATTCACGATAAAATAATGCGAATTGTTAAGTCCTAGTTTTTTATACGCATCATTCTAAACTCTAAACTAAATAGGCTAAAACCCGCCAAAATATAAAAAGCGCATAACATAAAATGTGTATCTTAATTCTGCTATCGCCGAAATAGCGCAGGATTTAAATTTGGAAACGAAACGTCCAAGTTGGAGAAATTTCGTAATTCAAAGTTCAGATGCTAAAATGTTTCTATGATTATGATTCAAGAAAAACTTAAAAATACAATACAGGAAGCTCTAAAGATGCCATCCATCACGGCGGATGATATTCATTTGGAACACCCGACTGATTTAAACTTCGGCGATTATTCTTCCAATGCGGCTTTGGCTTACGCCAAAGAATTAAAAACGAAACCGATAGATTTGGCGGAAAAGATAGCGGAGGAAATAAGGAAGCGCGAAATAAAAGAAATTGAAAAAGCGGAAGTCGCCGGCGCCGGCTTTATTAACTTTTTTCTATCAAAGGAATTTTTCGCGGAAAGTGTAGGCGAGGCGATTACGGAAGGCGATAGTTTTGGCGCGAACGAATCGCTTAAAGGGCGGAAAGTAATGATTGAATACACAGACCCGAATCCTTTCAAGGAATTTCACATCGGACATTTGATGAGCAACACCATCGGAGAATCTCTGTCCAGAATCATTGGATTTCACGGCGCGGAAGTGAAAAGGGCGTGCTATCAAGGCGATGTAGGGCTTCATGTGGCAAAAGCTGTCCTGGGTATGAAAACTCTAAGAGATTTAATGCCAGATGATAAAGCTATGTTGACAAACAAGGTTAAATTTTTGGCGATGTCTTACTCTTTAGGTTCGAGTTCGTTCTCATCACTTAGCGGAATTGATGATTTTAAAAGAAGGGTTGATGAAATAAACAAAGCAATTGAGAGCGGAGAGCTTGAGGTGATAAACAAAAAAATTTATGATAGAAACGATGATGAGATAAATAAACTGTATGATTGGGGTAAGGATGTATCCCTTAAGCATTTTGGAGAAATTTACAAAAAGCTGGGCACGGAATTTGATTTCATTTTCTTTGAAAGAGAGACAGGGGATTTTGGCAAGAAGATAGTGGAGGAAAATTTGAAGAATGGCGTTTTTGAGAAAAGTGACGGCGCTATCGTGTTTAAAGGAGAGAAATACGGATTGCACACGAGGGTTTTCATAAATTCGGAAGGGTTGCCGACTTACGAAGCCAAAGAGCTCGGACTGGCGAAAATAAAATACGATGAACATTATCAATACGATGTTTCAATAGTCGTGACAGGTAATGAGATAAATGACTATTTTAAGGTTTTGCTGAAGGCGATGGAAATTGTTTTTCCGGACTTGGCGGAAAAAACAAAGCATATTTCTCACGGAATGCTTCGGCTTCCAAGCGGTAAAATGTCATCAAGGACGGGCGATGTTATCACGGCGGAGTCGCTTATGACAGATACTCAAAAACTCGTGGAGGAAAAAATCAAAGACAGAAATTACAACGAAGAGATGGAAAAAGAAATTATTGAAAAAGTGTCAATCGGAGCGATAAAATATTCAATACTAAAACATACGACTGGAAGCGACATAGTATATGATTTTGACAAATCAATTTCTTTTGAGGGAGATTCCGGACCGTATCTTCAATATTCTTACGCGAGAGCGAAATCTGTTTTGGAGAAAGCCAAAGGAGAGGGGATAAAGGCTTCCGCAAAAAAAGTCGTCACCGAAACATCAGAATTGGAAAGATTGCTTTATCGCTTTCCTGAAATCGTGGAGAGGGCGGGGAAGGAATATTCTCCTCACTATATCGCTTCTTACTTGATTGAACTTGCCGGATCATTCAACAGTTTTTACGCCAAACACAAGATAGTGGATACTAACGACGAAATTTCTCCTTACAAGGTTGCTCTCACCGCCTCTTTCGCCGCGACAATGAAAAACGGCCTCAATCTTCTGGGAATTCAAGTTCCGGAGAGGATGTAGTTTTGGGGAAGCTTATTAGCTTGTAGCTTTTTAGGTAAGAATAAGAATAGGAGCGCCAGACTTTCTTCCTAAAAAGTTAAACAGCTACAAGCTACCCGCCTTCTTAATCGTTGACTTTTTGTTTGGGCAAGGTATCCTTTCAGAAGAAAAATTTAGTTCATAACATAAGACGGCTTGTGGCCGCCTTTGATTCAAAAATTTATTGGAGTGGAAAACATGCCTTTTTCTGGAGATAAGATAGATGGACTGTCTTTGCAGTTGATTGTGGGAATCGAGAATTTTGTTAGAGGGTTTTGTCTTGAGAAGAAAATTTCTCAAAGTGAAATTCCTGAAATATTTAATCCAAACGCGCTTAATCGGTTAGCGCGAAACTTAGGGCTTAGGGTAAAAGTGGAGGAGCTTACAGAGGAGCCGATCAGCGCGCCGAAAGAAACCCCTCTAGAGATTATTGATAGAATAGTCACTGAAGTAGCGAATAATGAAGCGGCGAACAGTTCTCCGTCCGGCATCGAATCTGCATTAAGGGGTCATCCGATGGTGATCTTGTGAGCAGTATTTTTTACGGACAAATCAACGCATTGGTTTTTTTAGGATTAAATATCCTGAAGAGACCAATGCGTTTTTCTTTTCCCCACTTGGAAACTAAGTTTCCAAGTGGGGAAATTTTTTTGAAAAGCGATGGAAAAATGATAAACTGTGGTATTCTCTGAATAAATATGACCAATAACGACAAGGAAAAAGACAACAAAAGCGAAACGGCTAAAAGGGAGGAAGAAACTCTCCGTTTTTGGAAAGAAAATAAAATTTTTGAAAAAACTTTGGCAAAGGATTCACCGAAAGGCGAGTTTGTCTTTTATGATGGACCGCCTTTTGCGACAGGTCTGCCTCATTACGGCAGTTTGCTTTCTTCCGTTGCTAAGGATGTGATTCCTCGCTATAAGACAATGCGGGGGTATCATGTTCGCCGAAGGTGGGGCTGGGATTGCCACGGCTTGCCGATTGAAAATATGATTGAAAAAAGGCTCGGGCTCAAGAGCAAAAAAGAAATTGAAGCGATGGGGGTTGGAAAGTTCAACGAGACTTGCCGTTCCGCTGTTTTAGAAACTGCCCACGACTGGAAAAATTATGTGGAGAGAATCGGCCGCTGGGTGGAATTTGATAATTCCTATATGACGATGGACAATTCTTACATTGAAAGCGTTTGGTGGGCGTTAAAAGAAATCCACAAAAAAGATTTGCTCTATGAAGGTCGGAAGGTTTTGATGTATTGCCCGAGATGCGAGACTCCTTTGGCCAAAGCGGAAGTGGCGATGGATAACAGTTATAAAACGGTGACGGAAGAAGCGGTGATAGTGAAGTTTAAAGTTAAAAATCCGAAAAAACACAACTTGCCGGAAAATACTTATCTTTTGGCTTGGACGACTACGCCGTGGACATTGTCGGGCAATGTTGCGCTTGCAATAAATCAGGAGCTGATTTATTGCAAGCTTAATCTAAAATCTAATCCGTCAGCTGACGGATTAAATCTTCCGCCTGAGGCGGATCCGCCTCAGGCGGAAAAAACTGAAGACAGAGAAAATCTAATATTGGCGAAAGAAAGACTCGGTATTTTGTCGGAACCTTATGAAATAATAAGTGAATTTTCCGGTGAAAAACTTGTCGGACTTGAATACGAACCACTTTATGAAATTCCGGCGGTAAAAAATTTCAATAAAAAATCGCATTATGTCGTTTCGGCTGATTTCGTGACCACGGAAGACGGAACCGGCATCGTCCACATCGCTCCGATGCATGGGGAAGACGATTATAATATCGGCATAAAATACGATTTGCCGACAATTCCGCTTTTAGACCAAAGCGGTCATTTCAACAAAGAAGCGCCGGAATTTATCCAAGGTTTTTATTTGAAGAAAGGAGAGAAATACATCAAAGAAGATTTGGAAAAAAGAGGATTGATTTTCGCCAAACAGGCGCATACTCACTCCTATCCGCATTGCCATCGTTGCGAAACGCCGCTTTATTACAGCGCGCTTTCTTCGTGGTTTATCAACATCCAAAAAGTGAAAAATCGCCTGAAGGAGCTTAATGAAAAAATAAATTGGTTTCCAGACCACCTAAAACACGGCAGATTTCTGAATAATATAGAAAGCGCTCCGGATTGGAATATTTCCCGCAATCGCTATTGGGCCTCACCTCTGCCGATTTGGAAATGCGAGAAATGCGGAAAAATTGAACTTGTCGGTTCTGTGGATGAATTAAAGAAAAAAACAAAAAAATCCGGCAATAAATATTTTGTGGTTCGACACGGAGAAGCGGATAACAATGTAAAAGCTTTCATAAGTTCCGATTCTAAAAATTCAAGTCATTTGACGGAGAAAGGCAGAGAGCAGGCGGCGAAAGCGGGGGACGATTTGATAGTTGAAAAAATTGACATCATCTTCAGCTCGCCTTTTGTGAGGACAAAAGAAACTGCGGAAATTATCGCACGGAAGCTCCAAATTGAGCCATCTGACATTATTCTTGAAAATAGAGTCGGAGAATTGAACGCGGGAACATTTGATGGAAAATCTATATCGGCATACACCGACTATTTTACTTCGTTTGAAGAACGATTTATAAAAAATACTCCGCAGGGGGAAAATTACTCCGATATTAAAAAAAGAACCGCCGATTTTATTTACGACATTGAAAAACGGCACAACAATAAAAATATTTTGATTGTTACTCACGACTCTCCTGCATGGCTTTTGTTCGCCGGATCATTCGGGATGAATGCGAAAGAGGCGCTTCTTATGCGGGGAAACGGAGAATTTTTTATTGAAAACGCGGAGATAAGAAAACTGGACTTCGTTCCGCTTCCGCACAATGAAAATTACGAGCTTGATTTGCACAGGCCTTATATAGATGAAGTTGATCTGGTTTGCAGTGGTGAAGACTGTCTCGGCGAAACGAAAAGAGTGCCGGAAGTTATTGACGGATGGTTTGAATCTGGTGCGATGCCGTTTGCCGAATATCATTATCCGTTTGAAAATGAAAAAGAACTCGGCAGCCGTTTTCCGTCGGGTGATTTTGTGACCGAATATGTGGCTCAAACAAGAACATGGTTTTACTATATGCACACCATTTCGGGCATCTTATTTGACGATGCAAGTTTCAAAAATGTCATTACCACCGGAACAATTTTAGCCGAAGACGGGAGCAAAATGTCCAAGTCCAAAGGCAATTACACCGACCCGATGCTGAATATGGACAAGTACGGAGCGGATGCTTTGCGTTATTATCTTATGACCAGTCCGATAATGCAGGCGGAAGACATAAAATTTGCGGATGAGGAAATCAAGGACGCTCACAATAAAGTGATAAATATTCTTCTTAACACATTCAATTTTTTTGAACTTTATCAAGGCGAGTATGACGGCAAGACGAAATGCGAAGACAGTGAAAATGTTCTTGATGGATGGATTCTCGCCAAGCTCAATATTCTTATAAATGAAGTGACGGAGGGGCTTGAAAATTACAATACCGTCAAATCTGGCCGCCCGATCAAAGATTTTATCAATGAATTTTCCACTTGGTATGTCCGCAGATCAAGAGAAAGGGTAAAGGGAGATGACTATAAAGACAAACAATTCGCGCTTGCCACGATGAAGTATGTTTTGACCGAACTGTCAAAAATTATGGCGCCATTCACTCCTTTTTTGGCGGAATATTTGTACCAAAAATTGAACGGCAAAGGAAAGGATAAAGAGAGCGTTCATTTGGAAGAATGGGTAAAAGTAGTCGAAAGTCGAAAGTCGAAAGTCGAAAGTTTAATTGAGGATATGGAGGAGGTTAGGAGAATTGTTTCTTTGGGGTTGGAGGCTAGAGCAAAGGCGAATATAAAAGTGAGACAGGCGTTAAAAAAGTTAAAAGTCAAAAGTTATAAAGTCCATAAAGTGGAGAAAGAAATGTTGGATTTGATCAAAGATGAGCTGAATGTCAAAGAGATTATTTTTGATGAGAAAATTTTAGGCGAGGTTGAGTTGGATACGGAAATATCGCCCGAGCTCAAAGAAGAGGGTAGTTTGAGAGATTTGATTCGCGGTCTTCAAGATTTGAGAAAGAAAGCCGGTCTTAATACCAGCCAGAAAATAATTTTGTATGTTCAAGCTGAAATCCATGCCAGAGAATTTATGGAAAAATTCGCCGAGGAAATCAAAAAATCAGCAGGCATAGAAAAACTGGAATTCAACGCCGTTGTGGAAGACGGACAGGAAATCTCCACCGACGGCTTTGTGATAAAAGCCAAGATAGAAGCGTAAAATTTTATTTAATTTATCAAAAACAAATTTCTATGCCAGAAATGATGGAAAATAATAATTTTGAAAAAAAATTAGCTCCAAAACTGGAAGCGCTATATGACGAAGTACCAAACTGGGAAAATATTTTGCATTTCGTGAGAGAAGGAGAAAATAATTTTATCAGCGATCTCAAAATGCTTGATTTAAATAAACTTGGCATAGAGACTAGCGATGTCCATGTTTATTCAGATATAGAAGTGCAGGCATTTATTGTGGGAATCACCTCAAAAGACAACCCGCGCGAAATTATCGCCAAATCGTATCTTGTTTACGGCGCGCATTGGATAGACGATTTTTTTGACAATCCAAAGATTGGGGTGCCATTTGAAGATATTTTTAAAAACAGAAATGATATTAATGAAGTTTTGACCGGTATGGGTTCTATTGGTCAGGTTGGCTTATTGCTTGCGGAAAAAGTTCCGCACCCAGAGGGTGTGCTAAAAGGCCTTCAGCGTATGATATACGGTGGACTGGTTCAGCGTTCATCTTCTCGGGAACAAAGAAGTTGCTTAAAAAGGAATATCAAGATTTAGGGATTCAGTCAGTTGACAGTCGTGTTGGAAAAGAAATCGCTTCAATTCAAGCAGAGACATATTGGATGACCAATAAAACAGTCCTGGAAATGATAAACGCTTCAGAAACCAATTTCAATTTCACAGTAGCAGAATTGTGGAATCTTATTTATGCGCCCGCTTTGTATTATCACGATATTGCGGAAGAAGAACAAAACAATGAGACATCTTTTGAGAGAGATGAAAAACCGAGAGACGAAGAAATGATAAAAATGATAAAAATTGGGGCAAAGTACCTTGCTCAATTTCCGGATGATAAATTTGATTTGCGAATACATCAGTTAAAATTTTTACTCTCAGCCTTCAAAAAAACTTACCAGTCGCCATTATCTCGGAGTATGAATCGATCATTAAGGAATACGGCCGATAAAGAAGAAATTCTATATTTTTTAAATTGGCAATGACGTTGACCTTTTTTGGTGTTGTTGATACCATAAAAATAATGAATACCATAACTATCCCTAAAAATTTAATAAAAACAAAAAACGAAGATTTGGTGGTTATTTCGCGAAAAGAGTATGAGGGCATGAAAGCTAAAAGTCTCCCTGTTTGTTTCTTGAAAGGGGAAAAAGCCAGAAGTTTGGACAAGCGAGTTGAAGAAGCATTAAAGGAACACAAAAAAGGAAAAACGGAAAAATTAGAATCGTTTTTGGAGAAAGAATATTCTAATCTTCATAAATAAAAAAATATGGAGATAGTGCCTTCTTCGCGGTTTTAAAAGACGGCAATGTTATTTTCACAGACATCGGCACGCATGATATTTACGAGTAAATTTTATGGCGCATCAAATTTATTTGACGGAGGGGATAATTCTGAAGAAAAGAGATTTTGGCGAAATGCTACGATAAATTCTAACAAATGACGCATCACATATATCACACTGAAGGTTTTGTGTTGAGCGGGGAGAGTGTTGGCGAGGCGAACAAATATTTTTCCATATTCACCAAGGATTTTGGAATGATTGGCGCGACGGCGCAAGGGGTGAGGCTTCTTAAGTCAAAACTTCGCTATAGCCTTCAAGATTATTCTTATTCAAGAATTTCTCTGGTTAAAGGAAAATATATTTGGAGAATCGTCGGAGCGATAAAAGAAAATGATTTGCGCCGTTCTTTGAACGGAAGTCGTGATAAGTTTGAATTGTTGGCCAAGACATTCGCGCTTCTTTTGCGTCTTGTCCGAGGCGAGGAGAAAAACGAGATTCTTTTCAGCCATGTCTCATCCGCTTGCGAGTTTTTGGAAAAGGAAAATCTTGATGAGAGCCTCTTGAGGAACTGCGAATACTTGCTGATTATGAGAATTCTGCATAGTCTCGGATATATGGCAGAATCCGCCGATTTCAAGGAATTTCTTTCTTCCGCCGTTTGGACAAAAGATTTTGTTTCTAAAATGAGCCCTCTCGGTCGCGATGCCGTCCTCCAAATAAACAAAGCCCTAAAAGAAACGCAGTTGTAATTCTAGGTTGTAGGTTTTAGGTAGGTTGTAGGGAAGAAAGGAAGAGTGGCCTATCAAACTACTAATTCCTAATTGATCTAATTTCTAATCAAACTTCAAAAACCAACTAAGAAAATGACCAATTAAAAGTTAATTAAATTAAGTCTTATTTATTGTTGATTGTTGATTGGGATTTGATTAGATCAATTAGAAATTAGGAATTGGAAATTGATGCCATCTTCTTCACCTGCAACCTAATCACTATAACCTAAAAACTATAAACTAGTCCCTACAACTTAATTCTTGTGGTATAATTTTTTTTATGGAATCCCAAGATAACAATAGCGGTATTGAAAAGTTAAAAAGAGGACTTTATTCAAGAGATAATCGCGCGAGAACGGACAGGAAAAGCCGCCACTTGAAAAGCGAATCTTATGATGTGGCGGGCGAATGGTCTCACGAAGGTGAAGAAAGTCTTGAAAAAAAGCCAATCTTCATCAAGGAGAAGAAAGGAATGACTTTTGTGATGAAATTTTTTATTGTTTCAATTTTATTTTTTCTAATTGCTTCCGGCGTGGCTTTTTACAGATTTTATTGGGGGTCAAACACAATTTCGGCTAACAATATAGAAATTTCCATAACGGGACCAGTTTCGGTTTCCGGCGGGGAGAAAATCTCCCTTGATATAAAAGTTGACAACAACAATAAAACCGACCTCAAAGCGGCGGATCTCCGCGTTGAGTATCCGGAGGGAGCGCGCGCCATAGATGATTTAAAGACAGAGCTCAAGAGGACGAGGGATGAGCTCGGCGATATACCCCAAGGAGAGAGCGCCGTAAAAAGAGTTGAGGCCATACTTTTCGGCGAAGAAAAAAGCAAAAAAGAAATAAAGGTGACCGTGGAGTATCGCATTTCCGGTTCAAGCGCGATTTTTTATAAAGAAAAAACTTATGAAGTCGTCATAAGCGACTCGCCGGTGAGCATTGAAGTGTCCGGCCTTAAAGAAATAAATGCCAATCAGGCGGTTGATTTTTCCGTTACTGTTGTTTCAAATTCTTCCAATCCGATCAGAAATCTTTTGCTCAAGGCGGAATATCCGTTCGGTTTCGTCTTTGTTGATTCAAGCGAAAAATCGCTTGACACGAACAATAATCTTTGGTCCATAGGAGATTTGTCCGCCGGACAGAAAAAAACCGTTAAAATTTACGGCAAGATGCAGGGTCAGGACGGAGAGAATAAGATTCTAAGATTTACGACGGGAATTTCAAGCGACAAAGATGAGAAGGTGATAGCCACGCCCATTGTCACTTCTCTCGCGGAAGTTTCAATCAAGAAGCCTTTTATCGGCATTCAAATCGCCCTTGACGGCAACACTGCCAATGATTTTGTTTCCGAGAGCAGTAAAATCATAAGAGCCGATGTCGCTTGGAAAAACAATCTCGCGACCCCGATTAAAGACGCGGAGATTCAGATAAAGTTTAAAGGCGACACCCTGAACAAATCATCGGTTTCCGCCGAGCGGGGTTTTTACAGGTCGGTTGACAATACCATCGTCTTTGACAAGACGAATAATCCGGCTTTAGGGTCAATGTCCCCGGGCGAGAGCGGGAATTTAAACTTTTCATTCGGGAGTCTGAGTTCTCATATCGGCGGATCCTCGCTTATGATTGAGCCTTCAATTTCTCTGGATATAGTCGCGAGAGGCAAAAGGCTTGAAGGAGACAATGTCCCTCAGGAAGTTTTGTATTCCGCGACAAGAATAATCAAAATAGCGACTGACGCAAGGCTGTCTTCCCGCGCTATTCACTGGAGCGGACCATTTGAGAACACCGGACCAATGCCTCCAAAAGCCGAAAGTGAAACGACTTATACGGTGATCTGGACGATAACAAACACTTCAAGCAAGATCAAAGACGCCAAAGTCGCCGCAAGTCTTCCTCTTTATGTCAAATGGCTTTCGCAGACAAATCCCGCCAGTGAAAATATTTCATTTAATTCCGCGAGGGCGGAAGTGGTCTGGGACGCGGGAGACATAGAAGCCGGCGCGGGTATTGAAGGTCCGCCGAGAGAAGCATCTTTCCAAATTTCCTTCCTCCCGAGCTTGAGTCATGAGGGACAGAGCCCCGTAATTCTAAACGAATCAGTCTTAAGCGGAACGGACAGCTTTACATCCGCATCAGTTGGAGAAACGCGACCTTCCCTTACAACTACATTAAAGACCGATCCTGACTTCAAATATTCAGAAGATAAGGTTGTGAAATAGCCTTCTTTTGTCTATTATTCAACAATTATGGAAATCAAAAAGAAAAAAGAGACCGCCGAAGGCGGAAAAATGGAAAAAATAATATCGCTTTGCAAAAGGCGCGGCTTTATTTATCCCGGCTCGGAAATTTACGGCGGTCTTTCCGGAGCATGGGACTACGGGTCTTTTGGTTTGTCGCTCAAAAATAACATAAAAAATTCGTGGTGGAAAAAGTTTGTTGAAGAGCGAGACGATATGTATGGAATAGACGCGGCGATTCTTATGAATGCAAAAGTTTGGGAAGCGTCGGGGCACATCGCGGGATTTTCCGACCCGCTTGTTGAGTGTAGTAAATGCCACTCTCAATACAGGGCTGATCAAATAGGCTTTCCACCGGATCATTTTCAGAATATGAAAAAGGGAATGCCTTCCATCTCTTATGTTTTTGTTCCTCCAAAATGTGAAAAGTGTGGTAGTGCAGAAAATTGGTTTTCTCCGATTATGTTCAATATGATGTTTAAGACCAATGTCGGTCCAGTGGAGGACAAAGGTTCCGTGTCATATCTCCGTCCGGAAACTGCGCAAGGAATGTTTGTTAATTTCAAGAATGTGATGGATTCTTTCCATCCCAGATTGCCGTTCGGTATGGCTCAAATCGGCAAGGCTTTCAGGAATGAAATCTCTCCAAGAGATTTTCTCTTCCGCGCTAGAGAATTTGAGCAGATGGAAATAGAATATTTCACGAGAGAAAGCGAGTGGGAAAAATATTTTGAAAGTTTTAGAACGGAGATTTTAGATTGGCTTGCGGATATCGGACTTGACAAAGACAGCATCCATGAGCTTGAAGTCTCGGCGGAAGACCGAGCGCATTATTCCAAAAGAACCATAGATTTTGAATTTGATTATCCTTTCGGCAGAAAAGAGCTTCTTGGTTTGGCGTATCGCACTGATTTTGATTTGTCTGCTCATATAGGGAAGAGTGGCGCTGACTTATCATATTATGATGAAGAAACGAAAGATAGATTTGTTCCTCACTGCATTGAGCCTTCATTCGGTTTGGATAGAATGATTCTCGCTATTCTTTGCGAGGTTTACACGGAAGATGAAATGGGCGGTGAAAAAAGAATTTTCCTGAAATTCAAACCAACAGTTGCGCCTGTGAAAGTTGCTGTTTTCCCTCTGCTTAAAAATAAACCGGAGCTGGTGAAAAAAGCTCAAATTATTTTCAGTGAATTAAAAAAAGAAATCCGCCCGATAGTTTTTGACGACAACGGCAACATCGGTAAACGCTACCGCCGCCAAGACGAAATCGGCACGCCGTTTTGCGTGACGATAGACTTTGACACCTTGGAAAATGACACCGTCACTGTCCGCGACAGGGATACAGGCAAACAGGAGAGAGTAAAGACAGGTGAATTATCCAGTTTCATAAAAAACAGCTTAAAATAAGGGTAAAAAATAAATTATGGCAAAAACGCTTGACAAAATGTCAAAAGCGTGTACCCTTACAAAAGGATTCAAACTGTTATCAGGAGTCTGATAAAGTTCTTTGTTAAATAGCTGCCAAGCAAAATAAATGGCGGTAAAATATTGAAAGGGAGGATTGTTATGAGTTTATATATATATGTATTTTTAAAAGACGGTGTACTGAAGTCAAAAGATTTTAAGTTGGTAAAAGCCTCTTCGTTTAAAGGTGAGATTTGTGGGGTCAAAGTGTCTCAAAAAGATTACGGAGAATTATACTTCATGGTCGATGACTTTAATAGCAAGTTGCCAAATGATATAAAGCAATATGTCGACAGGACGGAGGCGACATATATTTTCGCCAAGGATCGAGTGAAACGAGAAAAAGGGACTTATCCGGCAAGGGGCTCTAATATCAGAGCTGACTTGGATGAATCATTGATAGAAAAAAGTAATTATATCTTAAAGTTGAAAGGGAAGGATTATTGTGTAGAGGAAATGGAACTGCTTTGCAAAGCAGTCAGGACTGGCAATATCAGACCCGACCCCAGTGACAGTTATGAGAAGGAGCAGTGCAAGGAAGACATGAGGCTCGCTTCGGTGCTGATAAGAAAACTTGAAGAGATTTTTTTTAAACGCTACATCTTTCCCTTCGGGTTTGGCAGAGAGGTAGTAAAAATTGTTAAGGAAGCCAAATCAAGTTTGGCAACCTAACAAAATGGCATAAGGCGAGAATGTCTCTATTTAATCGAACTGATTAAATAGAGCCTCTCGCCTTATTTTTTTGTCTAAAATTTGTTGGCGTGATATTGTTTGATTGCGGAAGATAAAGCAATTTTGTTGAAAAAAGATATCTATGAAAAAGAGTGATAAAGAAATTATAACCGTTCCAAACGAGAGGATTGTCAGAGGGATATTTTTGATTAGGAGCAAGAAAGTAATGATAGACCGAGATCTTGCCAATCTCTACGGAGTAGAAACAAGGTCGCTTAATCAGGCAGTGAGGAGAAATATTGATCGTTTTCCCGTTGATTTTATGTTTCAACTTAATCAAGAAGAAACTAATATTTGGAAATCACAAATTGTGATATCCGCCGCAGATAAAAAAGGATTAAGAAAAAGCCCTTTGGTTTTTACGGAGCAGGGCGTTGCTATGCTTTCCAGTGTTTTAAATAGCGATAGGGCAATAATGGTCAATATCCAAATTATCAGAACTTTCACGCAAATGAGAGAATTTCTTTCAGCAAACAAAGATTTGAAAGAAAAAATAGAAAATATGGAGAAAAAATATGATAAGCAGATGAGGGATATTTTCGAAGCGATTAAGCGTCTTTTGACGGAGAAAACAAAGCCGAAAAATCCGATAGGATTTCGGGACAAACAGGAGAAACTCAAATGCTAATTATAGATAAAACGAAATAAAACAAAATGAAATTCAATAAAAAAATTTTAAAAAACGGACTAAGGGTGATTACCGTTCCGACGAAAGACAATCCGACCGTGACTGTCCTTGTGATGGTTGAGGCGGGTTCAAAATACGAAACGAAAGAAATAAACGGACTTTCACATTTTCTTGAGCATATGTGCTTTAAGGGTACGACCAAGAGGCCGAAGGTAATAGATATAAGTGGGGAGCTGGACAGCGTTGGGGCGCAATACAACGCTTTCACTTCGCAAGAGTATACCGGCTATTACGCTAAAGCAGATTTCAAGCATTTGGATATGCTTCTTGATGTCGTCTCCGATATGTATTTGAATCCCGTTTTCAATGAGAATGAAATTGAAAAAGAAAAAGGGGTCATCATAGAGGAAATCAATATGTATGAAGATTTGCCCCATCGGAAAGTTCAGGAAATTTTTATGAGACTGCTTTACGGAGATCAGCCGGCAGGGTGGGACATAGCGGGCACGAAAGAAAATATAAAAAATCTTAAAAGAAGCGATTTTTTGGATTATAGGAGGAAACATTATGTTCCTTCTGCAACGGCAGTGGTTGTCGCTGGAAAATTTGACGAGAAAAAAACCCTCGCTAATATTCAAAAAATATGGGGTGGCATCTTCGGAGGCAAAAAGAAAGATAAAACAAAAACTTTTGAATCTCAAAAAAAGCCGGAGATATTATTGCAGTATAAAGACACGGACCAAACACATATCGTTTTAGGGGTAAGGTCATTCAATACTTACAGCAAAAATAATCCGGCAATGAGAGTATTGGCGACTATGCTTAGCGGAGGGATGAGCTCGCGTCTTTTCCAAAAACTCAGAGATGAGATGGGTATTTGTTATTATGTCCGAGCTGAAAATGACACTTACACCGATCACGGGGTTCTTCAAGTGAGCGCAGGTTTGGACAATAAACAAGTCAAGGAAGGAATTAGCGCCATTATGGAAGAATTCAAGAGATTGAAAAATGAAAATATTTCCGAGAACGAATTGAACAAAGTAAAGCAACAGCTTCAGGGCAATCTTTATTTGGGACTTGAGACCTCGGATTCATTTGCCGAATATTGCGGTTATCAGGAGGTTTTAAAAAAATCAATAAAAACACCGGAGCAAATTATCATTGAGATACAAGCTGTCACCGCCGCGGATGTGAAAAAAATTGCCAATAAAATTTTCCAAGATAAATATCTCAATCTCGCCATAATCGGCCGATTCAAAGACAAAAATGAATTTCTTCCAACTCTCAAATTTTGAATCTAAAAGCGACATGCGATGTCGCTTTTTTTGGCTTTAATAAAAATTTATTTAGTGATATTATTACAATAATGGACAAAGAAAGTAAAAATCTCATTGTTAATATAAATTCGGGGACTATCATAAAGACGATAGTTATTTTCGCCATTGTCGGTTTTCTTTATTTGGTGAGCGATCTTGTCCTTGTGGTGCTCGCGTCAGTCGTTATCGCCTCCGCGATTGAGCCCTTGGTCAAGTGGTTCGCGAAAATAAGAGTGGCCAGACTGCCTGCCGTAATCATCACTTATGCCGGACTTTTCAGCGCGCTTATCGGCTTCTTTTATTTCTTTCTGCCGACTCTTCTTAATGAAACTCTCAATTTTACCAACGCCTTCCCGCGATATTTTGAATCAACCGCCGTTTGGAATCCTTTAAGCAAAGAAAAAGCGGATCAGTCGCGAGACATAGCGCGAAATGTCTCGCAAGGACTTGCGGAGTCAAAGGAGATTGCCGAAAAAATTTCCGCCAGCCTTGAAATGGCTAGTCTGGAAAACAATGTGGCGGGAAATAAAATCAACAAGAAAGCCGGCTTGTCAGATTTGATAACCGGTTTCCAAAATGTCTTGTCCCATTTTTCAAGCGGATTTGTGAACACGGTAAGCGCGATATTCGGAGGCGTGCTGTCTTTTGTGCTTATTGTCGTCTTGTCGTTTTATCTCGCGGTTCAAGAGGACGGAGTGGTGAATTTTCTGAAAGTTATCACACCGCTGAAAAGCGAGAAATATGTCATCAGTCTTTGGAAGAGATCCCAGCAGAAAATAGGTTATTGGATGCAAGGGCAAATTCTTCTCGGGGTGATTGTCGGAGTCCTTATATACTTGGGTCTCACCATATTGGGAGTAAAAAACGCCATTCTTCTTTCCGTTTTCGCCGCGTTTTTTGAAATTATTCCTCTCTTTGGTCCTGTAATAGCCGCGATTCCGGCGGTGCTCTTGTCTTTTGCCGACGGGGGGCTGACAGCCGGTCTTCTTGTCGTCGGACTGTATCTCATCATTCAACAATTTGAAAATCATCTTATCTACCCTCTGGTGGTTAAGAAGGTCGTGGGCGTTTCGCCGATATTGGTCATCTTGGCGCTTGTCATCGGATATAAATTAGCCGGATTTCTCGGGGTGCTTCTCTCTGTGCCGATTGCCGCGACTATCACCGAATATTTTCGCGATGTGGTGGAGGGGAAAATGACCGAGGAGAAAAAATCTCTTAACTAAATCAGCCGCATAAGATATTCTGTGTTCTGTGGGTATCAGATACCCACAGAATGTGTAAAAGGGCGCGTATAAGACAAAAATATGAAAAGAGGAGAGATGAAAAACTCAATTGCCGGTAAAAATTTTTACATAACGACGACATTGCCTTATGTGAATGCCGATCCGCATATCGGTTTTGCTATGGAGATCACGCGGGCGGATATTATCGCTCGCTATAAGAAGTTTGCAGGTTTCAATGTGTTTTTTAATACCGGTACGGACGAACACGGTTTGAAAATTTATCGCAAAGCTCTTGAAATCGGGCAGGATCCGCAGAAGTATGTGGACGGTTATGCTGAAAAATTCAAAGACCTCATTTGCGTCTTGAATTTGTCGGAAGGCATAAATTTTGTGAGAACGACCGACGAAAGGCACAAAAATTCCGCGCAGGAATTTTGGAAAGTGTGCGATAAAAACGGCTATATATACAAGAAAAATTACAAAGTGAAATACTGTGTAGGATGCGAGCTGGAAAAGACTGAATCGGAATTGGAAAACGGATGTTGTCCTATTCATTCGAATCAAAAGATTGAAATTATTGAAGAGGAAAATTATTTTTTCGCTTTTTCCAAATTTCAGAAACCGCTTTTGGAGCTTTATGAAAATAATCCCGATTTTGTAATTCCATCTTCACGGCTCAATGAAGTCAAGGCTTTTGTTGAAAGGGGACTTGAAGATTTCAGCATATCGCGTCTAAAGAGCAAAATGCCGTGGGGGGTTGCTGTTCCGAATGATCCGGAACACATAATGTATGTGTGGTTTGATGCACTTGTGAATTATATTTCTGCCATCGGCTGGCCAGACGATACGGACAAATTCCACAGATGGTGGCCAGTCACGCAGTATTGCGGTAAAGACAATCTCCGCCAGCAGGCGGCAATGTGGCAAGCGATGCTTCTTGCGGCCAGACTTCCAATTTCAAAGCAAATTATTGTGAATGGTTTTATCACAATCGGTGGACAAAAAATAAGCAAGAGTCTCGGCAATGTCGTAAGTCCCGCGAGTATTGTTTCGGAATATGGCGCCGACGCTTTGCGTTATTATTTCGCCCGCGAATTGAACCCTTTTGAGGACAGTGATTTTACTGTAGACAAATTCAAAGACATTTATAACGCCAATTTGGCCAATGGACTCGGCAATTTAACGAGCAGGATAATGAAAATGGCTGAGACTTATTTGGAAAATCCCATACTCGGGGAAGAAAAATTTGAATTTCCAAAAGAGTTTGTTGGATATATTGAAAAATTTGAATTGAATAAGGCGATGGATTTTATATGGCGGAAAATAGCGGAAATGGATTCTTACATTCAAAAAAAACAGCCATTCAAAACCATCAAAGAAGACAAGGGGGAGGGAGAGAGAATGATTATCCATTTAGTTCAAGAATTGGGCGATGTCGCCGACCTCCTTCAGATTTTTATGCCGAGCACATCCGAGAATATTAAAAAAGCGATAAGGGAAAATAAAATGCCCGAGAAGGCTTTGTTTCCAAGAAAAGATTGACTATGATTATGCCGGAATACATAGATATTCATTCACATATAAGCTTTCCCGATTTTGACGCAGATAGGGAAGCGGTGATAGGGCGAATGAAGGAAAAAAATATTTGGGCGATTGATGTCGGTACTGATTTTAAAAATTCAAAAAAAGCCGCGAAAGACGCCGCGGCTAACGATGGCATTTTTTCTTCCGCCGGACTTCATCCGACGGACGACGGGAACGAAGATTTTGACGCGGCGGTTTACAAAAAATTATTCACGAATCCTAAAGTCGTGGCGGTAGGAGAGTGCGGGCTTGATTATTTTCGTTTAGACGAAAATAATCAAGCAAGTCAAAAGTCAAAAGTGGAAAGTGAAAAGCAAAGACAGAAAAAGATTTTTGAAATGCAGATAGAGTTGGCTCTAGAATTGGATAAACCTCTTATGATTCATTGTCGCAATGCTTATGCCGACCTTTTGGAAATTCTGCGTTCGTATTCCGCGGCGCGAGACTCAAAACTCCGCGGGAATATGCATTTTTTCGCGGGCAGTTGGGAAACTGCAAAAAAATTTCTTGACCTCGGCTTCACGCTTTCTTTCACCGGTGTGATCACTTTCGCCAGAGATTATGATGAAGTGATAAAAAACGCGCCGCTGGATATGATAATGGCGGAAACCGATTCTCCATTGGTTGCGCCTGTTCCTCACAGGGGGAAGAGAAACGAGCCCTTATATGTCGCGGAAGTCGTTAGAAAAATCGCTCAAATCCGCGGAGAAGAGTTTGATAAAACAAGAGAACAAATTTTGAAAAACAGTTTGAGAGTGTTTGGGATTAGGTTCTAGTGATTAGTGGCTAGTGATTAGGTTTTAGGAATCAGGATTTATAGGACTTACGCACTTGGTTAAGTTTAATCATTTTCCCTACAAAATAAAGGGGTTTTGAGCCGTATTTTGTAAGATTTTTAATAAAAACTGGTCAAGTGCGTATGTCCTATTTAATTAGAAATTGATATTGATTTCTCTTTTCTAAAATCTATAACCTAGTCCCTATAAACCATAAACTAATCCTTGCATTGGCTTGCCTCCTGTGTTAATCTGTCCGATATGGAAAAAAAAGCAGAGAAAGAGAATAAGCAAGAAAAAGAAGGGAACAATCTTCAGGTGTATGAAGTCGGTTATCATATCGTGTCCGATGTTTCTATAGAGAATCTTCCCAATGAAGTTGAAAATATTAAAAATTTTCTTGTGAAAGAGGGAGCCTCAATCATATCGGAAGAACTTCCTAAAATGCGCGAACTCGCTTACTCTATCAAGAAAACCGTAGGCGGGGCAAAGCGAAATTTTGATACCGCATATTTCGGCTGGATTAAATTTGACGTTGGAGAGGCGTCCATAGCCAAAATAAAGAAGTTTCTTGACGAAAATGAAAATATATTAAGGTTTCTTTTGATAAAAACCGTTAGAGAAAACACTTTGTTTTCTCCTAAAATACCCGTTGCTGTTTTAGTCAAAGAGGAGATAAGGGCGGTGAAAAAAGATTCAGCGGAAAAAGAAATCAAATCCCCAATTTCGCAAGAAGAATTAGACAAGACCATTGATAAGCTAATAGCGGAGTAATTTTTATGTATTTGAACAAAGCTTTTGTAATAGGCAATCTGACGAGGGACCCAGAAATAAAATCTCTTCCTTCGGGGATAAAAGTGACGACATTTTCTCTTGCCACGAACAGAGTTTGGAAAAACAAAGACGGGGCAAAGCAGGAGAGTGTGGACTTTCATAATATAGTTGTCTTCGGAAGACAGGCGGAAACTTCCGCTCAATATCTCAAAAAAGGATCAAATGCTTTGGTTGAAGGAAGAATGCAGACGAGAAGCTGGGATGCTCAAGACGGCACCAAGAAATACAGGACGGAAATTGTCGCCGACAGCGTTCAGTTTGGTCCAAGACCCGGCGGATTCGGAGCCCCAGCCGGCGCGGGTAATTTCAGCCAAGCAGGATCGGGGCAATCACCAGCTAATAAAGGAGAAAGCTTGAATAAAGCGGAAAACCTTGATACTATCGAGTATCCTCAAGAAGAAATAAATCCGGAAGACATCCCATTTTAATAATAATGAAATAATCAGGAGAGTAGCTTGTAGCTTTTTAGGAAAGAAATTTGAATGAGCTAAGAAGCTAATAAGCTACTAATCTAAAAAATTAAACTTATGAAACAATGCTTTTTTTCACAAAATAATATCAATCATATAGATTATAAAGACACGGAGATTCTAAAAAAGTTTTTAAATCCGCACGCCAGAATAATATCCAAAAAGAAGACCTGCGTAACTGCTAAAAATCAGAGGAAGCTTGCTATGTCCGTGAAGCGCGCCAGATTTATGGCTCTCTTGCCCTATGTAGCCAGATAAATAGTTGAAAGTTTATAAAGTTATAAAGTTATAAAGTTATAAAGTAAAGATAAATTCTTTTTTTACTTCCCGTTTTAACTTTATGAAATTGATAACTTTCTACTTTATAACTTCTTAAACCCTTTCCGCGTATTCTTCTGTTTCTGTATTGACTCTTATCACATCGCCTTCGTTCACAAACAGGGGGGCGTTGATGACAGCACCCGTTTCCAAGGTGATTTGTTTTGTGCCACCCGTCACGGTATCTCCTTTGACAGCCGGTGGCGCTTCGGTGACTTTAAGTTCAACTTTTATAGGAACTTTAAGTCCGATAATATTTTCGTTGAACACCAAAGCTTTGACAACGGAATTCTGTTTTAGAAATTTACCTTGATGACCTACCATTTCCGTTTCAAGCTTGAATCTTTTGCTCGGATCATTTATTTCGGAAAACCAGTACTCACCCTTATTGGTATAAAGATATTTTATTTCTCTTGATATGATTTCCGCTTCTTCAACTTTCTCGGATTGATGGAACGATCTCTCCGTAATTTTTCCAGTCAGAAGATTTCTGAGCTTCGTAGCGTTGACCGGCTTTCTCTGTTGTTTTCTGAAGACGTGGGAACTCACGACCTCGTAAGGCACTCCGTCAAGAATGATAAATTTTCTTTCCACTATTTCGTTGTATTCAAGCATATTTTTTGTTTAGGTTAGTAGCTTGTAGCTGTTTAGCTTTTTAGGAAGAAAGTTTGTCATCACTATCTTACTAACAAGCTACAAGCTAAAAAGCTATTTTGCTAATTAGATTTCCTTAAGCTTAGCTTTTATTTCTTCCAAAATTTTATTTGTGATTTTCTCGTTTTCTTTCAGGAATTGGCGAGTGGCATCGTAGCCACGGCCCAGTTTTTCCTCGCCGAAACTGTAGGAGTTGCCGGTTTTTTTGACTATCCCCATCTTTTCGCCTAGAGCGATTATTTCTCCTTCACGCGAAATTCCTTCGTTATACATAAGATCAAACTCCGTCTGCTTGAATGGGGGAGCGACTTTGTTTTTCACAACTTTGACTCTTATCCTTCCGCCCATAATCTCTTCGCCTTTTTTAATCTGGGCTATTCTTCTTATATCCAGTCGGACGGAAGTGTAGAATTTTAAAGCTTTGCCTCCCGGGGTTGTCTCCGGATTGCCGAACATCACTCCTATCTGCATTCTTATTTGATTGATGAAAATTACGATAGTTTTGCTTTTAGCGACTATGGCAGTAAGCTTTCTCAAGGCTTGGGACATAAGGCGGGCCTGCTTGCCGACATGATATGCTCCCATATCGCCCTCAATCTCGTCTTTCGGTGTAAGCGCCGCCACCGAGTCAATCACAATGACATCAATTTTTCCCGACCGCACCAAGCTGTCCACTATCTCAAGCGCCTGTTCTCCGGTGTCAGGCTGAGAAATCAAAAGCTCGTCTATTTTTACGCCAAGCCTTTTTGAATATTCGGGATCCATCGCGTGTTCGGCGTCTATGAAAGCGCAAATTCCGCCGAGCTTCTGAGCCTCGGCGATTACATGAAGCGATAGCGTTGTTTTTCCGGAAGATTCCGGACCGAAAATTTCAACAATTCTTCCGCGGGGAAGCCCGCCGATTCCCAGCGCCGCGTCTAGCCCGATTGAGCCGGTGGATATGGCATTAATATTCACTTTCGGCTTATCACCGAGCTTCATAATAGAATCCTCTCCGAATTTTGTTTTTATCGCCTGCAAGGTATCCTCTATGTTCGCTGAAGTCGCCTTAGGCGCAATTTCCTTTTTTTCTTTTTTCATCATAGTTTTATTTAGCTTTTTAGCTTGTAGTCAGATAGCTTGTTAGGACTGAATCTTACCTAAACAGCCACTTTCTCTATTTAATTATTAATTTATCATTATCAGCTTTCTACTATTATACTCTTAATTTTTCCTAAACAGCTACAAGCTAAAAAGCTATTTCCCCAATCTTCAATCTTCCCTAACAAGCTACAAGCTAAAAAGCTATATTCCTTTCTCCACTAATAAGCTACAACCTTCTACCGATAGACAAGCTCAATCGTCTTCTCCGTTTTTTTGCTGAATTTGTCCCACGCGCTTATTTTAATTATATTATAGCCTTCCGACAACAGCAATTTCTCACTGAAAACGCCAGCCTCGTCAACATATATCGGTCTGTCGTCCAAGGTTATTTTATTTATATTTTTGGCGGCGCCGGCTATAGTCACCAATTGCCGCGTGACAGTGGATCCGTTTTCAGGTTCATTTATTGTTATCAAAGGTCCCGTGATAAGGCTTCTTGATTGATAAAAAGAATAGCCTAAGATTAAAAAAAGAAACAACGACCCTAGAAATATTTTAACGGATAATTTTAATTTTCTTCTGCTCATATTGGATTATTGTCGGGCAAATCACCGCCGATTTTCGCCAATTGTTCAGCATTGTCTTTGCCGCCAATCACCTCGCGGGGCTTTGATCCGTTCGGCGGGCCTATCACGCCTTTTTCTTCCAAGATGTCTATCAGTTTCGCGGCGCGCGAATATCCGACCCCCAGTCTTCTTTGCAGGTAAGACGTTGAACCCCTGCCGGCTTTTAAAACTTCTTCTTTGGCTTTTTCGTAAAGTTCATCTTCGTCTTCCATACTTTCGTTTTCAAACATCGCGTCAAAAGCGATGTTCTTCTCGTTATTTTCGGTGAAGTTTATCCCGCTCGGAATCTCATTCTTATAAGCGTCGGTCAGGTATTTAACAACTTTTTTAACTTCCGTTTCTGATATGAAAGGGGATTGAAGTCTTACTGGTTTGGACATTTCCGCGCCGATGTAGAGCATATCGCCGGCACCTAGAAGCTTTTCCGCCCCGCCTGTATCAAGGATTGTCCTTGAGTCAATTTGCGAAGCCACCTGGAGTGCGATTCTTGCCGGAATGTTCGCTTTGATAAGTCCGGTAATGACATTCACCGATGGCCTTTGGGTGGAAAGAATAAGGTGGATACCGACCGCTCGGCTCATCTGCGCGAGTCTTACGATTGCCGATTCCAGCTCGCGCGGATAAGACTGCATAATGTCGGCCAGCTCGTCTATTACGATTATGATATAAGGCATTGTTTCAATGGTTTCTTCCTCGCCGTTCCCGTCTTTTTTATCGTTCACGATTTTCCCGCTTCCCAGTATGTTTTGATGATAAGACTCAATATCTCTGACTTTTTCCGCTTCAAGAATGTCATAACGCCTATCCATTTCTTTTGCCGCCCATTTGAGTGCTAGAATTGCTTTCTTCGGGTCGGTGATTACCGGCGTGAGAAGGTGCGGGATTTTATTATATAAAGTCAATTCAACTCTTTTCGGGTCAATCATCATAAATTTCATATGCTCCGGAGAATTCCTAAATAAGAGAGATGTGATTATGGAATGAATTGTCACCGACTTGCCGGAGCCTGTGGCTCCGGCTATAAGAAGGTGGGGCATCTTTTCCATATTGCCGAAATAACATTTGCCTGGAATGCTTTTGCCAAGAGATACTAGAAGCGGTTTGCCGGATAGCTGATATTCATCGCTCGCCAAAATCGTGCCCAAGCCGACTGTGGTTTTGACGCTGTTCGGTATCTCTATGCCCACCAGAGATTTCCCGGGAATGGGAGCTTCTATCCTTATCGGGTGAGCGGCAAGTGCCAAAGCGAGGTCATTTTGAAGAGCTACGATGCGGGAAACCTTGATGCCCTCGGCGGGCTTGAGGGAATATCTTGTGACGGAAGGTCCTATTGATATCTCATCCATTTCCACGTCAATCCCAAACTTCAGTAGCGTTCTCTTTATGATGTTGGCGTTAGCTTTGATGTCGCCGACTTCCGGCTTGCCGCTGTCTCTGTCCAAAAGCGAAAGTGGCGGAGGAGCGTATGATTTTCCGTAAGCAATTCGTTTTGTTTTGATGGAAAATTCTCCGTCCTCTTCTTTTTCTTTCGTCTTGTCTGTCTTGGATTTTGATTTTTTTTCCATTTTATCTTCGTTTTCTTTTTCTTTCTCTCTGGCATCTTCCGTTTTGCCGTCATCGTTCCCGTTTATTATTTTCACTTCTTCATTGTTATCTTCACCCGCGTCCTTTTTTCGGAACAATTTGATGAGCGACGCGAAAGAATCGGCGTTGAGCTTAGTTTCAAAAATTACGAGAGATGATATCGCGAGAAGCGCGATCAGTATGATGATGCTTGTATAGAAGTCAAATAATTTTATGAGCGGGGAAGAAATGACATTGCCGATGACCCCTCCTTTTTTTGTCCAAATCACTCCGATAGCTCCAAGTCCTGAAATAAAGAAAATTATTATTCCGGAAATTTTAAGCCAGTTGAGCTCTCTCTTTTTTGCTCTCAAGAAAGAAATTCCAAGGAGCAAGAAAAGAAGGGGAATGAGAAAGTACCCTACGCCCAAAAGCCGCGCTGATATGTCGTAGATTTTATTGCCGACCATGCCGGACTTATGAAAAGACGCCAGTATTGAAAGTACTGCCAAAACAAAAAAAATTATCCCGAACACGGCTTGCTTCGTCTCATCGCTCAACTGGCTCAAAATGCCGTCGCTATCATTTTTCTTATCATCTTCTTTTGTTTCTTTTTTATATTTTTTCGCCATTTTTTAGTTTTCCTTCTCTGTCATTCCCGTCCCGAAGCAAGATTCGGGATAGACTCCGGCGGGAATCCAGATTCGTATTATATCTAACACCTACAACCTAATCCCTACTACCTGAAACATTATAGCAGAAAAAATAATTTAATTTCTAGAGGCAGATGTCTAGAATCCCGTTTTCACGGTAATGACAAAGTGTAAATTTTATTTTCCAATGCCGATTTCGTCTTTACACTTCTTTAATGTCCGATATATAATGGACATTAAATAGGTTAGTGGAACTTGCGCGAAGAGCGGTTTTTAATAAGACACTTCAAGAGTGCGAAAAGGCCTTAACGGACAATTAAAAGACACTATTTTTCTTAAAAAGACAATATGGATGATAAAAACAATAAAAATAAAGAGATAGAAAATCAAGCAAGCTACAGCAAGCTTAATTTGAAGACTGTGAGTATTTTTCAAAATGACACGCAGGTTGCTTTCATCTTCAAAAAGACAGAAAGACTGGTCTCGGCAATTTATCTAATCACCGGTTTTCTATCGGACAATGAGCCGATCAGGTGGAAGATGAGAGAGACCTCAACCCGCCTGTTGTCTTATAGTATAAATTTATCCTCCAATCAAGGACATCGCTATCGCGCCGACGCGATGAATAATTTCATCTCCGCCTCTTTTGAGATTATTTCTTTGCTTGAAGCCGCGAATATTTCAGGAATCTTTTCTCCTATGAATTGCGAAATTATAAAGTTCGAGATTGAAAGAATCGTTGAATTGGTTGAATTAAAAGAAAGAGGTTTGAACTCCAAGTTTCTGTTATCAAAAAATTTTTTTGAAACGTCCGAAGATTATTCCGACAGCCGCAGCAAATTGGCGCAGACAGACACCATTTTAAATGAAAAGGACATTAGAAAAACGATTGAACAAAATTCAGGCAAGGAGACTGCTCTTGAAGCAAATTCACTTAAAGGACATTTCCCGATAAAGGACAATAATAAAGAAGAAAAGGTGAGTATGTCCTTTATTAAAGGACATACTATTAAGGACAAAAATAAAAGGTATGAAGTTATAATAAATCTCTTGAAAAAGACTAAAGAAATTAGCGTAAAAGATGTTTCAAGTATAGTTTCGGATTGCAGTGAGAAGACGATTCAAAGAGAGCTGTTAAGTTTGGTTGATAAAGGTGTCCTTAAGAAAGAAGGCGAAAGAAGATGGAGCAAGTATTCTCTGGCTTCGTAAAGGACAGTGAGGACTAGGTTGTAGGTTTTAGGTAGTAGGTTGTAGGACGGAAAAGATGGAACGGTAGGTTATTTAGTTCCTTCTGTCATTCCCGCCTCACCGTCTTCACGGAGGGCAGGCTCCGGCGGGAATCCAGAGTCAGCAAGAAATACCCTAGATTCCCGTCTTCACGGGAATGACAGAGGTGACGAAAATTTTCTATTTTTCTATCTTCCTAACCTCTTCACTAAGAAGCTAAAAACCTACCACCTACAACCTACCACCCACAACCTAATCCCTACCACCTACCACCTAAAACCTTCTGCCGATTGACTTTTCTTCATATTTTTGCAATTATTATGAACTGATGGATAATTCTGTCAAAATACGGCTTCAAAGGCTGAAAACAAGGCTTAAAAAGCCGATTCGGCAGTTATCCACAGATTTCATTTTGCAGAACTATTAGATAGGGATTATACTTACGATTGATAATTATTTTTTAAAGTAATTATCAAAGCACGGAATAAAAAAGTAAGTAAATTTTTCAGTAAGAAAGTTAAGAATAAGGTCGTTGAAAATTAAATAGAGAATTTTAGTTTTTCTGAAAGTCTTATTTCGGATTGTTGTTAGCCAATGGCAGATTGTCAGATCAAATTTAGTTAGCTAAGCCAGCCAATCTTGTGTCGATCTTGCCGGCAAATAAATGCCCGCAAAAATATAAGATAGCTGGTTTGGTGATAGAACGCGAAAGGGAACTGTAAAAAGTTTCCAATCGTTTTAAACAGTCAGTTAAGTAGTTAAGTCAGGTCGCGAAGTCGTTGGTTTTTAGTCGAAACCAATCAATCGCGTTCAGGCGAACATTTTAAAAATGTTTTAGCCAAAAATAATTTCTTTTCTAAAATTATTAGTTTTATAAGTAAGCTGAAAAGAAATTATAAAGAAAATTAGCATTAAAAATTATGAGTTATTTTACAAAATCAAAAACTGCAAAAATAGTTGCGGGAGTTGTAGGTTTCACTATGGCTCTTTCTCTTTTTGTGGGAATCGGAGCTACATCCGCTAACGCTCAGGGAGTCTCCCTAAGCCAATTGGTTGAGCTCTTTATCAGCCTCGGAATTATTTCTTCAGACAAAGCCGCTCAAGCGAGAGCCGCTGTATCCGGATACACGACAACTTCAAGCTTCACTCTAGACCTTAAAGTGGGAAGCAGAGGAACAGAAGTAACGAATTTGCAAAAATCCTTGAATACGGACTCAAGAACGCAAGTTGCTTCAAGCGGAGCCGGTTCGCCTGGAAATGAATCTTCATACTTCGGCGCTCTTACAAAATCAGCCGTTATGAAATACCAGATAATAAAAGGTATTTCAGCCACAGGTATGGTTGACGCCGCGACAAGAGCCTCACTGAACGCTGTTTCAGCTTCAAGCGCGAGTTCGGTTTCTTCAGTAGCAAGCTCAGCCGCTTCTTCAGTAGCAAGCTCAGTCAGCACCGTCGGAGGCACGGAAGGTTTGATCACAACCAAGCTTTCAGCCACACCGGCTGACAATGCCAATGTCCGAACTTCAACCAACTACTCTGCGTACGGAATTGAAGTTAAGGCTATCGGTTCAGATATGACGGTTGACAGAGCGGATTTGCAAGTAGCGGTAACCGTTTCAGGCACTGCCCAGAATCCTTCTTCATTTATAACGGGAATCAGCGCTTATGACGGCGACACTCTTCTTGTGAGCAAATCGCTTTCATCATCTGATTTCAACAAAGATTCAAGCGACTTGTACCACATCATTATCTCGGGTATGAACTTCAAAGTTTCAAAAGACGCGACGAAAACTTTGACTTTCAAAGTGAACACCGCTTCCATCAGCTCAAGCGATACGGCTAGAGTTATGACGATTAGAGGATACACCGGAAACAGCCAGAACATAAGAGCTTATGACACTTTGGGGCTTCAGTCTTACACCGATATGTCAGCGGCCGCAAATGTCAGAACACACACCTTTAATTCAGCTGGCGCTTCAACATTGACCACTTCAGCCAATGTCGCTTCAACTCCGAAATCAAACAACAGCAAAGTAAGCTCAACTGACGGAGTGCAGAATCTTACAATGCAAGCGATTGATTTCAAAGCCACGACAGGTAACGCAACAATCACAACTGTAAAAGTTACAGTCAGGGCGACAACCACAACAGGTATGCCTTCAACACTTGAATTGTTGGATGGCAGCACCGTTCTAGGATCGCAGACTGTCAGTGATACAAGCTCAGACGCTTCCGAGAAAATAACATTCAGCGGTTTGACAGTCGCGGTTGCCAAGGATGCAACTAAGACTTTGACGGTTCGCGCCACTTTCCCTACAACGGTTAGCGGTCAAGCGGCTAGCACAAGCATCGCCGCGACAGCCGCCGATGTTGTCTATGAGAAACCGGACGGCTCAACAGGCAATGCCGGACCTTCAAGCGTAATAGCCGGAAATGACCAATATATGTATTCAGCCGTTCCTAAATGGTCATTGGTTAGCGCTTCAGCTAACGGAACTGCCGGTGTGGTCGGAGTCGCTTCAAGCTCTGTCACAGCTACGATTGTCTTGAAAGCTAAAGCTGATGGTGGATCTATGACTAAGCCGACAGCAGGAAACTTCACTTTTGTGTTTGCTTCCACCACTGCGGCCAACGGCGCTTACACTGCGGCCAATTCCATTTCTGTAACTCCTACCATTCAGACTTCACCGACGGATTCTTCAGTGGGTGATGCCGGTGAATACACAGTAACATTGACGGGTGTAATATATTCAAACAACTCAAGCCTAGGTTCTAGCCAAGCTCTATTCGGCGCTATTGCAAACATTGACAGCGTCGTCGGAGATGTAACTATTACCAACCAGACTTGGGGGATTGACACCTTCTACACCAGCCCTGTTCAGTTGACTAAAGGCACATTCTAATAACCTCTTGTGACTTCTCCGGTTTCGCTTAGCTAAAGCTAAGCTCAACCAAGAAGATGGTTAACAAAAACCCCTCTCTTTCGAGAGGGGTTTTTGCGTTGCCCAAATTCTGTGGGTATCTGATACCCACAGAGCGCTTGGCGGTGAAACCGCCAAGTAACTACTCCGGTTTTCCCAATGACAAGGGGGACTGAAGGGGGTTTGCAGTCAGGGAGTCAGAGCGACTTTTTCTGATTTTTATTGTCGATTAGGATGTGATATTATATTGAAAATTGGAAACATTGCATAAATAATCAATGAAAAAAGATTTTCAGAATTGGCACAGTAAAAAATCGGAGGTAAATGATATTGGTCGCCGTCCATTTTTTCATGACAGGGAAATTTGGTGGTGCGCGCTCGGCGCAAATATAGGTTTTGAGCAAGATGGCGGAGGAAAAGATTTCTTGCGTCCTGTGATTGTGTTCAAAAAATTTAACAATGAAATTTTCTGGGCAATTCCGCTTACTCACACTCAAAAGAAATCCAAATACTATTTTCAGTTTGTTTCTGGCGATAAAATTATAAGCGCGGCTATTTTATCTCAAATTCGGTTAGTGGACGCTCGCCGTTTAAGTCATAAGTTGGGTAATTTGTCAGACGATGATTTTAGGGAATTAATGAAAAAATTCAAGGCGCTTTTGCCTTGAATTTTTTCATTTTTTACCTCCGCCTTGCGGCGGAGTCGGGCCGAAGCCATTTGTAATAGTATGATATCAGATATGTCGCAGGTGTCAATGTTAGACTGGGGATAAATAAGAATATATGAAGAATATAAAATATAAAAAAATAACTTACATTTTAGGCGTCTTATTAGGCTTACTCATCTTGTATCTCTGGTTTGGCGGGATTTTTTACGGAGATATTTATTCCGACAATGCCCTAAATTCCTTTAGGGCGTTAGGATGGTTTGACCGTCTGCTTGGCGGACAGAGCACGCCGATAGATTGGTTTGGCCGCGTTCCCGGATGGGCGATTCTATCTTTTCACGACGCTCCACCGCTTGTATTTTTTATTCAGCATATTTTTTTCTTTTTTCTCGGTCCTTCCTTGCTCGCGGCGCGATTGCCGTTTATCTTCGCCGGTCTGTCTTCGGCGTTTCTAATTTTTTATTTTATAAAGAAAATATTTAACCTCAGAATCGCCATTTTAGCGGCTCTGGCTTTCTTGGCAAACTCATACGCCGTCTGGGCGGCGCTCGCCGGATATCTTGAGGGGATACAGCAAGTGTTTATTGTTCTCGCTTTTTTCTTCCTTTTCCTTTTCTTGCAAAATGATTACAAGACAAAATATCTTTATTTGTGGTCGGGATTTCTCGCGCTTTCTTTGATATCAAAATACACCTCGTTGTTTCTTTTGATTCCGCCGTTTATTTTTGCAGTATTGGAATATAAAAAAATATTCAGGAAAATCGGCTGTAAAAAAATTATCGCGGCGGTCATTATATTTTTCGCAATCGCGGCTCCTGTCATTATTTACAATCTGAATGTTTATAAAACCAGAGGGCATTTTGACGCGGCTCTTTCTTCAATAGTCGGTATGCATCCGGACGACTTCATCACAATCTCCGGAAGAAAGGCAGATTTTAATTTATGGGGAAATTTTCGTTCAACAATTTCAACAATTTTTGCCAATAATTCCTATCCTTTCGCGCTGGCTGTTTTATTTTCATTCGCTTGGCTGGCTGCGAAAATCGCGCGAAGAAAAAATACAAAATTTGATTTGTATTTGGCGGTCAATGTCGCTTCCCTTTTTGTGATGTTTTCTTTTTTTGGCGCAGGAGTGAGATTTGTTTCAATTATTACGCCAATCGCTTCCATCGCTTTGGGTTTGGCTTTTTATGACTGGTATAAACTGGCAGAAGGCAATCGTCTTAAAAAAATACTTGTCCCCGCTTATATTTCATTGATTGCCGCTATGCTTATTTTTGAAATGTTTTACGCTTTCAACACCAATGTTTTTCGCAAGCCTATCGGCGCGGAAAATAAAATGTTCTCTTCATATAGAATAAAAAACTACGGATTCAACCAGCTTGAGGATTATATAAGAAAAAATTTAATAACTGATTTACCCCGCAAGCAATCCCCAAGAAGTCTCGCTGATCTGAGTTTCAGCAACGAGGATTTCACCGGCAGAAATGTCATCATCTTTGACGACAGAATAAATTGGTTCGCTCAATATTGGTATTTTCAGAAATATCTGAATTATTATCGCCTACCGGTAATATCCACAAGTTATTTGTCTCAGAGTGGTCCGGCTCTTAAAATTAAAGACTTGCAAGAAATCAGCGAAAGAGATGTTCATTACATATATCCCTTAAAAGAAAATATTTTGGACACGACAAGGAAAGCGAACAGCGAAATATCTTCAATCGGCATAAATCTCGCCGAGAAATTAGACGGATTAAAAGTTCCTTACGACATTATTAAAAATCTCGCCGGCGAAGACGCCTTCAAAATATACAAAATCTCGCCCGAATACTCCCCACTTGGAAACTAAGTTTCCAAGTGGGATGTTTGTCGGTATCTTTTTGGGAGAGTTGTTGTTTTGAGTTTTGTTGATATAATAAAATGAATTAAATTATGAACTTTTTAAAGAAAGTGGGGAAGGTGGCGGTGTGGTTCTTTATTGTTATTTTTGTGGCTTTCGTGATTTTAGTTATCGTGAGGATGTTCCACTTCGCCAATTTAAAAAAGACCGCCGCGATGGTGGAGAAAATTCACGCGACCAAGCTCTCTCTTGATGATGTGATGGGGAAAAACTTGCCACCGGACCCGGGAGCGGAGGCGGACAAAACCGTCGCCGGAATTGACGCCAATCAAAACGGCATTCGCGACGATGTTGAGCTCGCTATTTTTAAAGAATACCCAAACTCCGCGAAAACTCGGGCGGTACTTTTGCAGTATGCGCTGGCGTTGCAGATGGAGGCAGTGCAGATGGTGGTGAATGGGGGGACGGTGACTGAAGTGGCAACAGAGCAGAGTAGAGCAGATACTTGTCTTGCAGATACTCTTGTGCCTAGAAAAACTCCTGAATCTTCAAGGGAATATTCTGATATAGAAAAAATAGATATATTTATAAATTTTTTAGAAGATAAACAATTCAATATAGAAATAAGAAAAGAAGCGCATAAAGATTTTTATAAAGGTAATTTGGGTAGTTATGGCGAATCAACAAATAAAACCTGTGACATAGATTATGCAAATATTACCAATTGAGTTTTATGAAATATCTTTTTAAAAACTATCAAATTATATTGACTGCGTTCATATTTCTTTTTCCGTTTTCAATTTTTGCTCAATCAGACAGTCAAATTTGTTCTCCTGTCGGCTACTCAATTTTTACAATAAATGGGATTTTTACTGACGAGATTAATGCAAAGAAAAACAAAGATGAGTTAAAGAAAAGATTACCTCCCACTTTCAATAGCCAACCTATCACCGTTGATTTTCTTCACAACCCCTCGCACCTCGCGGGGGTGGGCGACATTTTGATGGCGGTTTATCAGAAGATTTTTGATAATGAGACGGTGGAGGATTACGACCTTGTAGAGATGCTGAAGTCCGCCAGCGAAAAGGTCAAAACTCAAAAGCTTCTCCTTGTTGCCCATTCACAGGGCAATTTTTATGCCAACAGTTTTTACGATACCGTGGCCGGAAAACAAGGCGGCGTTCCGACGGAATCAATCGGCGTCTACAGCGTTGCCACTCCGTCCGGTCGCGTGGCTGGAGGAGGGAAGTGGCTCACTTCCGACACGGACAAGGTCATTGCCGGCGTAGTCGGGCGCGCGCCGTTCAAAAAAATTATGCCGCCCAATACCCATATTGAATTGCAAAACGGCGATGACCCCGCTGGGCATAATTTCAAAGATATTTATCTCAAATACCGCGGCGCGGAAATCGTTTCGGATATTCGGGCTTCACTTGACCGTCTGTCGGAAAATATTTCGCAAAGCGAAGACAAGTCTTGCATATCTCCGCCGGAACTCACTGTCGCTCACAAGATTGAAGGAGCGGTTCTCGCTGTCGCCGATCCTGCGGCGACTGCGGGCAGTGATGCGGTCGCGCTCGTTGGAACAGCTAGCGCGAAAGTGGTCGTTTGGACATACAACACCGGAATGGCGGCGGCAAAAACCGTTGCTCAAACCGCCCTCGCAACCGCTTCTTCGCTAACCGCCGCCGCCAAATCGTTGACGAGCGGGGCGGCAAATTTGGCTGGGAGAAGCGGCGCGGCGGTAAACAATGCGAACCAAGGATTGCCGGCTCCTCCAATTCCGACCGGCGCGGCAACATCCAAAAATAAAATTGTCGCCGTTGCTGTTTCCACTTTAAACAAGCAATCAGCCATCTCGCCGTCTTTGCCGTTTCCATCCGCCGATCCAGCGGGAAATTCCTTCGTATCAAAGACGGAGGTTAAAGCAATGGCGGAAAAAAGTTCGCCGGTCAAACTTGTTTTTGTGGGACGGCGAATTTACGGAGTAGGTTCGTCGCCGCCGCTCGTGGCGGTTGAAAAAATTGAAATCAAAAAAACAGAAAATGAATCCGTCACTCCCGAAGAATTATCCGCGCCGGCATTAAGCGCGCCTCAATGCGCCGACTCTCTAGCGACTGACAGCTGTCTTCTCGCCACGACGGCAATGCATTTTGAATGGGCGCCGGTTGCCGGCGCTTCTTACTATGCGATAAACAAAAACGACGAGCATGCGACAATCGCGGAAACATTTATTGACATAACCGCTCCTGATTTTTCCGATTATACATTTGATGTCACGGCGGTCGGCGCAAGCGGCCGGAAAAGCGCGACGAGCACCAAAACAATTTCAGTCGCCACGATTCCGATTGCCATCAACGAAATCGCATGGATGGGGACGGCCGCTTCCTCTTACGACGAATGGCTGGAGCTGAAAAACAACACTGGACATACGATCAGTCTGTCGCAATGGGCGATTGAATCAAAAGATGGCGCTCCCCGAATCGCCCTTCAGGGCTCAATCGCGCCGCGAGAATATCTCATCCTTGAACGGAGGGCAAATACGATAATTGCCGATTCCACCACCGTCGCTTACGGCAACGGCGCATCAGAGTGGGCGTTGGGGAACGGCGGGGAAGAGCTGATTCTTTCTTACTTATCCGCGATATTTGACCAAACTCCAACCGGCGCGTGGGTGGCGGGAAATAATACCAGCAGTTCAAGCAGAAAAACAATGGAACGATACGGGTCAAAAGAATCCGGCGCTGACTCTCTCAACTGGGGAACGAACCTCGGTTTTATTTCCAACGGCGCCGATGCTAATAGCAACCCGATCGGAGGCACCCCCGGCGCGAAGAACAGCGTAAGTTTTCTCATCAACAAAGGACAAGACATCGCGGATAGCTTAAAGCTTACAGCCGATGATGGCGGTTTTGTCGTTTCCAATGAAATTTCCATTTCCGCCTCAAGCACGCTTACTATTGAGTCGGGAGTCACAATTTCAATTTATAAAAATTCTTCGTACCGCGCTAACGGAGGATTTTATGTAAATGGAATTATTGATGCGCGAGGGACCGCCGAAAATCCGATTATCATCAATTCATTTTCGGGAAATCAGACCGAAAGTTTTTGGTTTGACGGCGCGACAGGGACAAGCACTCTTGATTATGTTCGTTTTGAGAATACGAAAGATGTCGGACTCAGTAATTCGCGGTTGGAAATCCGCAATGCAGATTTTGCGAATACCGACGGCGGTATTAACGCCTACGACGGAAGTTCAGTTGTCATTGAGAATGCGCATTTTGCAAATCTGACAGACGATGCGATTGGCGCCTATGACGGTTCGGTGATAAATATATCGTCAACGACAATCAACGGTGTAAGCGACGGCGACGGCATCGGCGCTTATAGCGGCTCAGTGGTAAATATTTCTTCAACCACAGTAAGCAATATCGCGGGCGACAGTGACGGTATCGGCATTTACAATTCCACTCTTGTCATTGCGAATTCCAGCATTAAAAATATTTCTGGAGGCGACGGAATTTACGCCGCTAATAATTCAAATGTAACAATATCATCAACGACGATTGAGAACATAGACGACGGCGACGGCATCGCTATTTATAACTCAACGCTTGTCATCGCGAGTTCAACGATAGAAAATGTTTCAGACAATGGCATAAGTCTTTACAATTCAACTTCCACAATCTCAAACTTGCTGGTTCAAAACGGAGAAGCGAACGGCATTGATATTTATAGCGGGACGGCGAATATCAAAAACACAACAATCACCGGATTTGCCGAAGGGGCGGGAGTTGTGGCGGATTCTCCTAAAATTCCTGTCGTGATTGAGGGCGGCGAGATAACCGGCAATTCCATCGGTGTCGCTATGACCGCGGACTCCGCCGCGACTACTCCCGCCAGCGTCGTCCATGATAATGATATTGATATCGTCGTCTGCGCGCCGGGAGGAGGTTGCCCGTAAAAAAGTTGTTCCGCCCGTGGAGGATCCTCCTTCAGAGGAAGAGTGGAAAGTTCGTAAATTTACAAAGTAAAAAATACTTAAAGATTCTTGAATTACGAAATGCAAAAATTTAGGTCCTCGGGTCGCAAAATCTCTTTGTTTTCTAAATGTTTTTGCTCAACCAGACCATAAATTTTTGCATTTCGTAATTCAAAGTAAAGATTATTTTCTGATATAATAACTAGGTTGCAGGTGTTAGGCGGCAAGGTTGCAGGTTTTCAGAAAAGAGAAATTAAATCCTCTGCCCCCTAATACCTAAAACCTAACACCTATAAACTAAAAAAAATGGCAAAAGACGAAGAGAAAAAAGGCAATCCGATGGCGGATTTGAAATGGTTTGTGATTATAATCTTGGCGGTTTGGCTTACCGGCAAATTTGGAGTAGGCGGAATAGGAGGGCAGACGGCAAATGACGAAAAAACCGATATCTCAAAACCATCTTCTGCGATAAGCGGGCAAACTGGTTCAAGTGTTGATAGTGGCGAGTCAAGATGGAAAGAGATGGTCAGAATAGGCAGAGGAAATGCTTCCGGGGAAGATCGCGTCAATCAAGAATACATCACCCTTCAAGCCGGAAGCGGAAACAAAGAGCCGATAAACATCACCGGCTGGTCGCTCACGAACGGCAAAGACAAAAAATTATTTTTGACCGGCAATGACAAACAAGTGAGAGGCGTGTCTGACAAAGTCATGATTCCGGAAGGGACTCTTATCTTCATTCCGAACGGCGGCAATCCCCGGGAAGACATTGTTCTTAAAGCGGGAGACAAAGCGGTAATAACGACGGGCAAAGTGGCGAACGGCATACCTTTTGAAATTAGAACAAATTTTAAAGAAAATATTTGCTCCGGCTACATTGAAAATTTGAAGTATTATGATTTTACTCCGTCTATAAATACGAATTGCCCAAATCCGGAGAGTGAAAAAGGCGTGTCGTCTTTGGACGATGCTTGCTATAAATTCGTAAGGCGGATGGGCTCGTGCCATACTCCGGAATTTAAAGATTTGTTTTACAAAAACAAAGAGCCTTTCGCCGGATTTGTGGATGATGTCGGAAATTTAAGCCAGCAGTGCAAAAATTTCCTCAAGAGCAATTACAGTTACGAATCCTGCGTCGTGAATCACTTGTCGGATGAAAACTTTTTCGGAAAAGAATGGAGAATTTTTTTAAACTATCCGCGCGAATTATGGGGCAAAGACAGAGAAACGATTACTCTTTATGACGGCGACGGGAAAAGCGTTGACGAGCTGACTTATGGATATTGAAGAGGATAGCTTATTAGCTTGTAGCTGTTTAGGGAAGATTAAGAATATAAAAAAATGAAATTCAAAATAATCCGGGCTTCTTTGGTTTTTGCCTCCTTATTTTCATTTTCAATATTGGCTTCCGCCACGCTGGAGCCGAAAGTTGTCAATTACAAATTAAACGGAAAAGAAGAAAGTGTTAAACTCAATCCTTCGCGGGGCGATGTTGTGAATATCGAGATAAATACCAATGTTCTGGTAAAATTCAGCAGGATTTACATATGCAAGACCACAGATAGCAAATGCAACGACGACGATGACAGCAGTGTGATATTTTTTACAACAACAAGTAATTCCTACACTTCTTCAGTTATAAAGCCGTGGTATGGTAAGCCAAGCGACACAAAGATGAGCAGGGGGGTGGTAGTGTCCGATGGTGATTACAAGATCAAAGTAAAGATGAAAGATGAAGCGTCCTCGGAATATAAATATATCCAAGAACTTTCGCCTCACATTATAACTATTGACTCAAATTATTCAGGCGGTTCGGGCGGAAGCTCATCATCTTCTTCCGAAAGTTCTTCAGGCCAATCCCAGTCCGCGCCTCCTTCAGAAATCGCAAGTGTTGAGACTTCTCCATCTTTTATTTCCACTCATTCCAGTCCGGAAGATTTGAGCTCGTCCTCAAAATCTTCCGCGCGCTTTGAGGCAAGCTCCGGCCGCGCCCGCCTCGCTTATTCCGGCGCTCCCATAGCCTTTAGCGGGGAAGCCGTGATTCCTAAAGAGTCAGAAGGGCAGGGCGTGAGGTTCGTCTGGTCTTTCGGCGACGGCTCCGCCGCGGAAGGCAAGAAAGTTTCGCATATTTACAAATTTGCTGGAGATTATGCTGTCGTGTTGAATGCGTATCTCTCCGATGTTTCCGCGGTTTCCAGAACAAGCGTAAAAGTGGTGAATCCGTCAGTCGTTATTTCAAATGTTTCCGGCGATTCGGTGGAAATATGGAATCAAGGAATTTTTGAAATCAACCTTAACGGCTGGCTTATCTCAAATGATCGCAGCAAATTTATTTTCCCTATGGACACGATAATAGCTTCAAGTAAAAAGATTGCTATTCCCGATGAATATATGAAATTGAATTTGGCGGAAGGCGGGAAAGTTTCTCTTTTCAATCCTTCCCAAAAAGAAATAAGTTCGCATTACGGCCCCGCTGGGAACGGCGAGTTTACGGCGGCAGTTTCTCAAAATGCTCCATCAAATTTGGACAATGATCCCGTGGTTATGAAAATCAGGGATTTCATCGCCAAGACCGATAAGGAGTCCGCCGAGAAAAAGAATAATTTTTCCGAAAGCGAAACGACTGTAAAAAGCGCCAATAAAATTGCCACCGACACGGATACCAAAGACAGAGATAACGCGCGTGTTGATAATAGCGATGAATTTTCAAAGGCAAGAGAAAAAGGTTTGCCGTCGGACGGCGACAAAACCGTTTCATCTTCTGCTCAGACCGCGGCGATAGCGTCAAGCCAAGATTCCGACCGCGGTCTGATGCGAAGTCTGCTCAATCTGCCGTCCTCCGGCTTCGGTCTGGTCAAGAGATTATTTTATTCCGGAAATTGATTGATACACGCGTAGTGGCGGACTTGAATCGATGGGCGAGAGAGTTGCTCTGATTTCTAATACTTTGTATAATTTAATTCACAATACAATAATATGTTAAACAGAACTTTTCTAAAATTTTCCATCGGATTTGTAACCATCATCACTTTGAGCCTCGGCGTCTTGCTGGTTATTGTTTACTATAAAATTGAAAATTCGGCGATAAAAACAAATATGGCTTCCCAAAACAAAGAGTTAAAATTGCTGTCGCAATAAAACGATAAAACGCGTGATTAAGTTATGTTTTAACAACAAGATTGCGGAATAATCCCAAGTTAGGATATAATTTATTTAGTGGGGAAAAAGTCAGGCACCATTTAATAATGGCACACCCAAATTTGACAACCCCCCCCGTTTTTAATATACTTTAAAACATAAAGGCCAAAGACAGTCGGCGGTTGAGAGAAATCAACAGAAGTCCGGCTCAGGTACTTGAGCGAACATTTTGGTAAACCATAATGTTATAGCTCAGATACTATTTTAAGTATTACCGATTGCGCCCTTTAAAAGGTCGTTTTTTTATTTATCAACAGCAGAAAAGTAGCTTGTAGTTGTTTAGTTTCTTAGGTAGAAGAGAAGGGGGGTAGCTTATTAGCTTGTAGCTTCTTAGGAAAGATTAAATGTCTGGTACTAAAAAGCTAAACAGTTACAAGCTACACATTTTCTTCAATTTAACCTAAAAAGCTAATAAGCTACCAGCTAAAAAGCTAAAAGAGATGCCAATAACAAAAGATAAGAAGAAAGAAATAGTCGCTAAAGTAGCCGACATAATAAAAGATTCCAAGTCGCTCGTCTTTTTTAATTTCCACGGTTTGAAAGTCGCGGATGCGACGCCGATAAGAAGGAAGCTCCGAAGCGAAGGAGTCGGATATCTGGTGGCGAAAAAGTCGCTCACAAAAAGAGCGCTTGACGAAGCTAAGATTGAGGGTACGCAGCCGATTCTCGCGGGAGAAGTCGGATTCGCTTATGGCAAAGACCTCATCTCTCCGGCTAGAGAAATTTTTGAATTCCAAAAGAAGCACAAAGAAAGTCTGGCGATACTCGGAGGAGTCTTTGACGGCAAGTATATGAGCAAAGAGGAGATGACGGCGATCGCCGTGATTCCTCCGCTTCAGACTCTGTACGCGCAGTTCGTCAATGTCATCAATTCTCCTATACAAGGATTCGTTATGGCTGTAGACGCCATCGCCAAAAAGAAAGTTTAACATGCGAATATACGAATTGTGCGAATAAAACGAATGGATATGAATGGGGAAAATCATAATAGAGAGTACTTGGAAACGAAATGTCCAAGCGGGGACAATCAGAAAAAATTATCAATTATCAAAATTAAAAATTAATTATTAAAAAATATGACAGAAGAAGTAAAAAAAGAAGAAGTCGCAGTTCCGGCAAAATTCAAATCAATCGTAGAGGGCATTGAGATGATGTCAGTGCTTGATTTGAACGAGCTTGTGAAATTGCTTGAAAAGAAATTCGGAGTATCGGTGGCAGCAGTCGCGGTAGCCGCTCCTGCTGGAGGAGCGGGGGCAGTAGCGGAAGAGAAGACCTCGTTCAATGTTGAGCTCAAAGAAGCCGGTGCGCAAAAAATCGCGGTTATCAAAGTAGTCAAAGAACTTCTCGGATTGGGACTCAAAGAAGCCAAAGACTTGGTTGATGCCGCTCCTTCAAAACTCAAAGACGGGATGAAGAAAGAGGAAGCCGAAGCCCTGAAGAAGAAAATTGAGGAAGCGGGAGGAAAGGTGGAGTTGAAATAGTCTCTAGTTTTTAATGACTAGTGATTAGGTTGTAGGACGAAATAAGAATCAAAGACACTTTTTTGCTATAGCAAAAAAGTGTCTTTGCGTTTGACATAAAATACTTTTTGTGCTAGATTTTTTATTAGAAATTCTTTATATTTATAACCTCAATTTTTGAAAGGAGAAGGAGGATGTTTGGAATTGTGATTGCGACAATACTGGGTCTGTGCGGATATGTTTTTAGAGGTAAAAATTTTTACGAATGCTATTTATCTTCCACTGAGCTTCTTTTGTGGTGGACAATAGGCGCAGGGGTGGCAGGTTTTCTTTTGAGGAGGATTAGTGTTGGAATGCCTAAAAGATTCTGCAATATTTTTTATTTGTCTAAATTAGCCAAAAGAACTTTTTTTAGAAGAGAGCTATTGTTTTGCTTTTTTGCCGTATTTTCAATCGGTGCGGCCTATCTGTTGCATTCATCTTTGGGTGGGTTAGAAGGATTGCGTTATTGGGATAATCGAAGGATTGTTGCCGGTATCTCAATGTATTGCGTAATTGTTTTGATGAATTATGTTGATTTCCGCAAAGCTGAATCTTAATCGGATTCATTAACGCGACACAAAATGCCATGATTAAGTTCATGGCATTTTCTAATATTTGTTCGGCAAATTCAGTTCAAATTCAGTTCTATTGAAAATTAAAATATAAGCTGATAAGATTTCAATATTATGGAAATCTTAGGAAAATTATTCGGCAGTTCGGAAAAGGTCAAGATTATGAGGCTTTTCCTGTTTAATCCGGAACAACCGTTTGACCTTGAAGATACGGCATTAAAGACAAAGTCTGAAATCAGGGAAGTCAGGCGCGAAATTTCGGAATTGAATAAAATCGGATTGATTAAGAAAAGGATTTTTTTTAAGGATGTAAAAAAAGAAATTGGCAAAAAAACGGAAGTTGTGAAGAAAAAAACCGGAGGTTGGATTTTGAATCGCTCCTTCCCTTATCTCGCGGAGCTTCAAAGCCTTCTCATCAATTCTCAACTCATAAGGCACGGTGACATATTGAGACGATTGTCCAGCGTCGGCAAACTGAAGGTTGTGATTGTGTCCGGCGTATTCATCCAGGATTTGGACAGCAGAGTAGATATTCTTATTGTCGGGGACAATTTGCGAAAATTCGCGCTGGATAGCGCCATAAAAACAATAGAATCCGAAATTGGCAGAGAGATAAATTACACCGCTTTTGAGACTCAAGATTTCCTGTACAGGCTGGGTATCTGCGACAAATTGATAAGAGATATTTTGGATTATAAGCACGAGAAAGTTCTTGATAAGATAGGAATAAGATAAGTCGGCGCGTATCGCGCCAGTTATAAAGTCAAAAGTTATCAAGTTCATAAAGTTAGAGAGGGTAGATGAGAAAAAAGAACATATCTTTACTTTATGGACTTTATAACTTTATAAACTTTCAACTTTTTGGATTATCCACACCCCTATTTGGTTGTTTTTTTGGAAATGATATAATTTAATTTGTAAAAAAGGTCGTTGAGCTGGAGCCTTATTCCAGCTCGCCATATTGTCAGTTTATTATTAAAAACAAAAAAGCATTTTCGTTTTTTCGTAAATGCGTAAAATATAAAAATACATATGTTAATACAAACGTGGGGCGAAGTTCTTCAGAACTCTTTTCAAGACATTGGAATTGGTTTAGCGAATTTCATTCCTAATCTTTTCGTAGCAATCGTCATATTCATAGTCGGTTGGATAATCGGTTCTATTCTTGGCAAGGTTGTCGGGCAGATTATAAGTTCTCTTAAAATAGATAACGCGCTTAAGAGCGCGGGGGTCGGCGAATTGGTCGCTAAAGCCGGATTCAATTTGAACGCCGGAGCTTTCATCGGTGGACTCATAAAATGGTTTTTCATAATCGTGTTCTTGGTCGCCGCTCTTGATGTTCTTAAATTGACGCAAGTAAATCAGTTTTTGCAGAATGTGGTGTTAAGCTATTTACCTCAAGTCATCGTAGCGATGTTTATTCTTCTCGTCGCTGTTGTTATAGCGGAAGCGATGCAGAAAGTTGTTGTCGGTTCGGCTAAAGCGGCAAACATAAAGTCAGCAAACTTTTTAGGAGCTGCCACAAAATGGGCTATTTGGATTTTTGCCATCTTGACGACAATGATTCAGCTCGGTATCGCTGTGTCTTTCATTCAGACTTTGTTCACCGGAGTGATAATCGCTTTCTCTCTTGCTATCGGACTTTCTTTCGGATTGGGAGGGCAGGAAGCGGCGGCTGGATATATTGAAAAGATCAGACACGAAATTGCGGACAGAAAACACGGAGAATAAATAACTGGTTGATAAAAATAAAAAATAATTTTTTCCCGCGCTCGTTTGGAGCGCGGTTTTTTGCGCAAAAATTTTGCTTGACCTTTTACATAGAGTATGATTAAATTTTTGTATTATCAAGTCTGATAATCCTTATCGCAGGGTGTGCGGTTTGTTCTTTGAACAATAAGGAGGAGTGAAAATGCCCAATCAATTTAACCCGTTGTTTGATTTTATGTCCGAGAAAGCATCTGAGTTGGTCGAGTGGATATATAGAAAAAATAGAAAAAAATTAGTCATAGTTACAAGTTTTGTAATAGCATTAATAGGGTCATTGGGATGCTATTGCAGTATTAAAATATTTGGAATATCTGTTCATGACACAGTTGGTTTGGCCATTTTTCTTGTGGCCATGATCTTATATTTCATGTTCTATGCTTTAATCATAGGTGATATGAGATACAAGAAGAAGACAGGAAGATTTTAGTTACATCTAATAGCTTATCCGCTATGCAGGACAGATTTTAATAACCCTGCCGCAAAAACTTGCCGAATTGATTAAGGCAAATAATGTGACTTCTTCTGATTCCTCTAAACTTTATAACGAAGCCCCAGTAATCTGACTATTAACCGCAGATTATTAGAAGTAAAGCCCCAATTATAGAAATATAAAATTGGGGCTTTTTGTTTTGGAAATTTACTTTGAATGACAAAACGAGAGTTTCGTCATTCAAAGTTTTCTAAAACCTACCACCTACTACCTACAACCTAACACCTTCTTCAAATTCGCTTGACACCGATTTTCTTTTATATATACTAGTGAGCATTGATGAATATGTTAAAAAAACTAAATTTAAAGCGGAAAAAATAGCCGAACTTTTTGGTTGTTTTATTAATCCGCTTTAAAGGCGGTTTTTGTTTTTTTGAGTTAAATCAAAAATTCCGAACGAATGAATCTTGACAACTAAATTCTGTCGCAGCACGACCATTTTATTATGGGTCTTTTAATGTGTTGCAGACAGGCAGGTAAGACTGTTAAATGAAATTTGATTTTATTTAACAGGTTAAAACAATAAATATTGTGGTTTTTAAATTTCCTAATGGGAAATTTAAGAGCATATGGTGGATGCCTTGACTCTAAGAGGCGATGAAGGACGTAGCGTAGCTGCGATAAGCTTCGGGGAGGTGCCTAGCAACCTTTGATCCGGAGATCTCCGAATGGGGAAACCCCTCCCTGCGCAAGCAGGGTGAGCCTGCGTTGCGCGGGTAAATTCCAAATTACAAATTCCAAATCACAAACAAATTCAAAATTTCAATTTCTAAATTCAAAACGAGGACTCAATGTTTCGTTTTTAATTTCTAATTTTGGTCATTGGATATTGTTTGAAATTTGGCGCTTGTGATTTGTGATTTTCGCGCGCAGCGCGGGTAGCATACCCAGGGAAGTAAAACATTTCAGTACCTGGTGGAAAAGAAAACAATGCCGCGCAAGCGGCGACATTTCCTTAGTAGTGGCGAGCGAAAAGGAAATAGCCCAAACCGGCGTGCTTCGCACGCAGTTTATAAAGTAAAAAGTTTATAAAGTTCATAAAGTAAAAGAGGAATGCGCTTTGCATTTGTCTTCACTTTATGACTTTACGGACTTGATGAACTTTGTGACTTGCGCGCGAAGCGCGTTGGGGTTGTAAGACGGTAGCGTCATTATTTATAATGAGAAAAGTTACAAAATATTTCGTTAGCAGAATTTGCTGGGAAGCAAAGCCCTAGAGGGTAATAGCCCCGTAAGTGAAAATGAAATATCTTTTCCGCTGCTGTTCTTGAGTACCTCAAGACACGAATGGCTTGGGGGAATCTGCCGGAACTAACCGGTAAGGCTAAATACTCTTAGAGATCGATAGTGAACAAGTACCGTGAGGGAAAGGTGAAAAGTAGCCCGGTAAGGGCAGTGAAATAGACCTGAAACCATATGCTTACAAGGAGTCGGAGCCGTGCATAGCACGGAAATTCCAAATTACAAATTCCAAATCACAAACAATGCCCAATATCCAAATTACAAAACTCCAAACGAGACACCTCGTTTTTAATTTGTAATTTCGGTCATTGGATTTGTTTGTAATTTGGTGTTTGATTATTGGTGCTTCCGTGCTGTGCGCGGTCACGGCGTGCCTATTGAAGAATGAGCCAACGAGTTGATGTATGCTGCTTAGCTAAGCCCCCAAAGGGTGGAGCTTTAGGGAAACCGAGTGTGAATAGCGCGTATCGTGCTTCGCACGCAGTTTATAAAGTAAAAAGTCTATAAAGTCCATAAAGTAAGAGAGGAATGCATTTCGCGTTTGTCTTCACTTTATAACTTTACGGACTTGATGAACTTTGTGACTTGCGCGCGAAGCGCGTAGTAGTATACATCAGACCCGAAGCCAAGTGAGCTTGCCATGAGCAGGGTGAATCCCGACGAAAGTCGGGAGGAGGCCCGAACCGGTTAGCCGTGCAATACTATCGGATGACTTGTGGTAAGAAGTGAAAAGCTAATCGAACTTGGTAATAGCTGGTTCTCTCCGAAATAGCTTTTGGGCTAGCGTCTGGATTACCTTCTGGGGGTAGAGCACTGGATGGTCTAAACAGGGAGAAATCTCATTAGACCAATCAAACTCCGAATACCAGAAGTAAACTTCCAGGCAGTTAGACCGTGGGGGCTAAGCTCCATTGGTCAAAAGGGAAACAGCCCGGATCTCAACTTAAGGTCCCTAAATCTATGCTAAGTACGCTTGAGGTGGTGGAATTTCACAGACAGTGAGGATGTTGGCTTAGAAGCAGCCATCATTTAAAGATAGCGTAACAGCTCACTCACTAAGAGATTCTGCGCCGCAGATAATCGGGGTTAAGCATAGTACCGAAATTGAGGGTTTGTGCGAAGCACAAACGAGTTAAAAGTCTTAAAGTCCTTAATGTCATTAAAGTAAGCACAGAAATGTATTTACTTTCGACTTTCGACTTTTTACTTTCGACTCGCTTGTGCTTCGCACAAGCGGTAGGAGAGTATTCTCATCGCGATGAAGCCAAAGGCGTGAGCCATGGTGGAGCGTTGAGAAGTAAGAATGTTGGCACAAGTAACCACAATGCGGGTGAGAACCCCGCACGCCGAAAGACCAAGGTTTCCTTGGCGATGACAATCAGCCAAGGGTTAGTCGGGCCTAAGCGGATGGCGAAAGCCGCACGCGATGGACACATGGTTAATATTCCATGACTTTTATGTATTGTGACGGGAGGACGGAGTCTAGTATGTTTTGCGCATTATTGGATTTGCGTTCGTGTCGTAAGGAGGGCTTCCAGGAAAATCCGGAAGCGCGCCGCAAGGCAACTTCAAGCGAAGCGAAAATCCGCCGGTTCGCCGGTGGAAATGAGACAAAGCAGGCTCTCAAGAAAATTCCCTAAACTTAAATATGTAAAATCCGTACCGCAAACCGACACAGGTGGTCAGCTCGAGTAGAGCAAGGCGAACGAGTGAGAGGTCCCCAAGGAACTCGGCAAAAAAGCAGCCGTAACTTCGGAATAAGGCTTTCCCTGGGCACTACTTTGTTTTTTAGTATTTGTAAATTATATTAGGGTTCAAAATTCAATTAAAAAGGAGATAATCTATGGCTAAATTTCTTTTAAAGATGTCGGGTACAGATCAGAATGGAAAAACCATTGAAACACTTCGCACTGTTCACGGAGACCAAAAGGAAATTGATCGGGCAGCATGGGAGATTACACAATCCTGGATAAAAGAAGGTATCTGTAACATCCATGTTGTTGGGGTTGGGGAAGTTCTCCAATCTTTTGACTCAAGTCAAAATTGAATTTTCCCTGTGATGTTTCCGCGAAAACTTTCGCGGAAACATCACTCTAATATAGTTTGCAAGTGATAACTTAAAAATAAAGTAGTGCTCGGGGACGCAGCTAAAGTATCTCTGGCAACTGTTTATCAAAAACACAGCTCCCTGCGAACTCGTAAGAGGATGTATAGGGGGTGACACTTGACCAATGCCAGAAGGTCAAATACCGACGGTGTTCAGCACTTATTTCTTAAAATATTTTTGAGAAATAAGTGCTGGATGCTGATTGGTATAAGCCCTGGTGAATGTCGGCCGTAACTATAACGGTCCTAAGGTCCAGCACTTATTTTTTTAAAAAATAAGTGCTGGAGGACTGGGACTGTTATAGCCAGTAAAAAATAAACTGGGATAAACAAATTAAACACATAATCATTACATTTTAGAGCTACCTATCATGCCGTAATGCATGAATAGTCCATCGTGATCAACGAGAGACCAACGTCACGGACCCAAACTTGCAAAGTGGGTTAAGAGAGAGTCCTTCTTTAAGGAAGAGAAGAGCGAAATTCCTTGTCGGGTAAGTTCCGACGCGCACGAATAGTGTAATGACTGGAGAACTGTCTCGGGGGCTTGCTCGGTGAAAATACAGTACCGGTGAAGATGCCGGTTACCTGCAGCTAGACGAAAAGACCCTAGGAGCTTTACTACAATTTTATATTGAGTGTATGTTTCAACTGCGTAGCGTAGACGGTAGACTTTGAAGTCTTGTTCTCGGATGAGATGGAGTCGTCGATGAAACACCGTTCTTTTGTGATATGCATTCTAATCCGCGCGGCAAAAACGAGCGGAGACAGTATATGATGGGTAGTTTTAGTGGGGCGCTATCCTCCCAAAAAGTAACGGAGGAGCCTATTAAGGTTGGCTAGGCGCGAATGGAAACCGTGCTGATAGTGTAATGGCACAAGCCAGCTTGACTGCGAGGCGTACTTGCCGAGCAGGTGCGAAAGCAGAGCATAGTGAACCGATGGTCCGCATTAGACGCGGCCAGAGATTATCGGACAAAAGCTACCCTAGGGATAACAGGCTGGTAGTGCCTAAGCGTCCATAGCGACGGCACTGTTCGGCACCTTAACTCTCAATTAAACACTGAGAAACATCGGGGTGCCTATCGCAGTAATGCGATACAAAAATAATTTGGCTTATAACGGTGGACTCCATGCGTAAGATTGTATCAATTTGGTATAATTAACTGCATGGACAATACCGTGGGAAGTCTAACCCAATTACAAAAGTCATTTCTCATTGGAACTCTTTTAGGAGACGGATATATCCGTCAAGCAAAAGGGAGGAGAAATGCATTTCTTGAGATAAATCATTCAATGGCTCAAAGAGAGTATGTTGAGTGGAAATACGAAATCATAAAAAATTTAACGCGAACTGGTCCAAAATCCAGAAAAGGAAATGGGAACCGGATAGCATATAGATTTTTTACAAAACAACATCCTGAATTTACAAAAATAATGGATTTGTTTTACAGAGATAAAAAGAAATGTATTCCTGATCTAGTATTAGATCCAATGAGTTTGGCGGTATGGTTTATGGATGATGGCAGCAGATGTGATAAAAGCAATGTTTATCTTAATACTCAGCAATTTTCAAAAGATGATCAGTATAAATTATTGAAATATTTAGAAAATATGGGATTAAGCGGGACATTGAACAAAGACAAAGAATATTACCGCATCAGATTTACATCATCCAGTATTCCTAAACTATTTGGAATAATTGAAAAACATATTATTCCATCTATGAAATACAAAATTGGATTATGACCCTGTAGAGACTTGGCCTTAACTGGTCGGAGTGTGAAGGAAGACTTCATGCTAACACGCCGAACCCCCTCACCAGTTTTAGAATTAGATATTTCTAAAACTTAAAACTGGTGAGGGGTGAAGATATAGTCCGATCCTTCCGGTAACGGAAGAAAAATACGACACTGCGATGTCGGCTCAACTTATCCTGGGGGTGTAGAAGCTCCCAAGGGTTTGGCTGTTCGCCAATTAAAAAGTTACGCGAGCTGGGTTCAGACCGTCCAGCACTTATTTTGCTACATAGACTACGTACACAAACAAAAGTATCAAATAATATTTTGATATGACAATTTGCTTTGTGTAGCAAAATAAGTGCTGGACAATCTGAATCCTCAGAGGACTTTTCGTCTATGAAAAAAGAAACCTAAACGCAATAATATTGCGTCGGTTAAATAGAAAACCAATCAAATCACGGCGGTCTTTTGTAGAAATACAAAATGTACAGAGCTGATTAATATCGGTGGAGTCCATATAAATGGATAATATCGAGGGAAGTTTATAGGCTTTATTGAGGATGTTCTTTTAAGGGCGGTGTAGCTCAAGAGTATCGTGTGTTGAAAGACGAAAGTCGAGGATACACACTTTAGCGAGAACGCTTTCTTGAATTATTACAAAGTTCAGATAAAAGAGGATACAGATAAAAATCCTGTCATCGTCCGCCAACATTGCCAAGAAAATTATTTTCTTGGCTCCTCAGTAAAGTCTATAAATACCCGTAGAGACTAAACATCAGATGTCTTAACTCGAAAGAGAAAGACAAAGTCATAGTCCGATGCGTTTAGCAATAAACGATATCATGCGTGAGACAGGTTGGTCTCCTATCTGCTGCAGGCGTTGATTCTTGAGAAGATTTGTTCCTAGTAAGTAATTGCTACTTTCATGAGCAATCATGATTGAAAATGCTGCTCATAACGGTGAAGCCTTCATATGATTCAGGTCTTAGAATTGTAATACTTGAGGTCCTTGTGTTATAATTCGCTTGAGGACCAGAATCCTCTTTAAGGTAATACCGTGGGAAGTCGATCTAAAATTGCAAAAGAATTTGATAGAGCATACATCGCGGGTTTTCTTGATGGTGATGGGAGCTTAATGCTTCAGATCAAAAAACGAAAAGATGGCAATATCGGAATACGATTTATGCCAACAATTTGTTTCTATCAAGATACCCGCCATGAGAAAACTTTGTACTGGATACAAGAAGTTTTGGGCATTGGATATCTTTCCAAAAGGAATGATGGAATGACCGAACTTCGTATAAATGGTTTCAGACAGGTGAGGAATATTCTGAACTTGTTATCGCCATATATACGATTTAAGAAACTTCAAAGCGACGCGTTAAAAAACGCATGTGAAATACTTTCAGATACAAAGTTTAAAATGTTAAGCAAAGAGAAGTTAAAAGAACTCGTTAATTACATTCTGGTAATTCAAAGTGAAAACTATATTACCAAGAAAAAGAAAACGCGAGAGGAACTTCTTGCTATGTTAGGTTTGACCCCGTAACGACTCATGTTGAAAGATACATGGACTCATGCGTTGAGGAATCCAGCCTCAGTTTGCAAAAACTTGAGCTGGACAGCTCGTATGGGTAAAATGCAGCCCCCCTCTGCTCGCAAGCAGAGGGGGAAGGTATAGTCTACACTCCTAGAAATAGGGGATAATATTCGTAGCCATTCGTATCATTCGAATAATTCGTATATTCGTATTGATTACGAGCGAAGCGAGTATGTGACGAGAGGACCGGAATGAACTAACCTCTGGTCTATCTGCTGTCCCGCCAGGGGCACCGCAGAGTAGCTAAGTTGGGAATGGATAACCTCTGAAAGCATCTAAGAGGGAAGCCAACTTCAAGATTAGGAATCGTTTGAGACCCCTAAGAGATTATTAGGTTGATAGGCTCTAGGTGTACGCGCAGTAATGCGTTTAGCCGAGGAGTACTAATCCGTCGATTCTTATTAGGAAATTTAGAAACCAGCCCGAAACATTTTCGCCGCAAGGCGAGGTGTTGGGCAAATTGTTTTAACCTGTTATATGAGATTAAACATCTCATTTAATAAAACTTACAAACTCGGCGCTTTTTTTCGTTGCAAGCTCCGTTTGCTCCCGCGCAGTATAATAATACAGCTTGGTCTCAATACTCGCTTGCGCCTCGAACTGCATCCAAGTTTGTAAGTTTTATGAAATTAGTCCTTTGATTTTTGTGTCGGGGCCGGGCTGAATGGTATCGGCACTCTCTGAATTTGAGAGAGGAACAGGTTCGATTCCTGCGGCCCCGACCATAAATTATTTCAATATTATTTTGTTAAACTTTTTGTTCTGGTGGCTTGGCGCCATGGAAACACCTGTTCCCATTCCGAACACAGAAGTTAAGCGTGGTAGCGGCGATGATACTCTTTAATGGGGAAAGTAGCTAGCCGCCGGTACAAAGTGTTTAACAAAATACCCCAAATTACAAAATGCAAAAATTTAGGTCTTCGGGTCGCAAAAGCTGTTTGTCTTTTAAATGTTTTTGCTCAACCAGACCATAAATTTTTACATTTTGTAATTTGGTGAAAATGTATTCCAGAAAAACACCGCGTGCTTGCGCGGTGTTTTTCTGTTAAAATAGTTTTATTATTCAGAGGTTATTTTTATCTTCCCTAAAACCTACAACCTAAAACCTACAACCTAATCCATGTCATCCTGGTCCCAAAAAAGAAAATCAATTTATTTTTTAATTTTCGCTGGTCTTTTATTCATTTTTATAATCTTGCCGGCGTATTTGATTTTTTACAAACCGCCCACCTGCAGTGACGGCAAGCAAAATGGAAGCGAAAAAGGAGTTGACTGCGGAGGCTCCTGCGTAAAACTCTGCCGTTCGCAATATCTTGACCCGAATGTCATCTGGACAAGAGTCATTAAAGTCAAGTCTGGAATTTACAGCGCTCTTGCTTATATTGAAAATCCGAATATAGACGCAGGCGCCGATTCAATCTTCTATATTTTTAAAATCAGGGATAAAGACGGGGTTCTGATTTACGAGAGAAAAGGCGAGACTTTTATTCCGCCCGATAAATTTTTCGCTGTTTTTGAAGATGAAATTCCAACCGGCAAAAAAATTCCGGTAAAGGCCATTTTTGAGTTTACGAGTGTCGCCTTATGGAAGAGACAAGAAAATAAGGAAGTCGGAGTGACTGTTTTGAAAAAAACGATTTCGCGCGAGGATTACTCTCCTCGCGTTGACGCGACTCTGGCAAATAATACGCTTAAGCCCATATCCAATATTGAAGTCGTGGCGATAGTTTATGGCGAAGACGCCAACTCTCTGGGTTTCTCTCGGACTTTTATTGACAAGCTGAACAAGGAAGAATCCCAGGATGTCTCTTTCACATGGCCGGAACCCTTCACTTCCAATGCCGTAAAAATAGAGATTATCCCGAGAGTGTATGGAAAAAAATGAAAGATTTATTTTTAAAAGCCGACAATGAATATTCCCGCGACAGAAGAGTGATAAAGGTTTTTCAGGTTGATTGGATACTGCTTTTGTCGGCGATTTTCATAGCCATCGCCGGACTCGTAACAATGAACTCTTTTACCGGAGATAACCCTTACTTTGAAAAACAAACAATATGGATATCAATTTCAGTTGCGGCATTTTTCCTCGTGAGTCTTTTTGATTTCAGGTTTTTGAGAAGAACGGCGGTGGTCGTCTCTATTTTTATTTTGTCTTTCACAATGCTTGCCGCTCTCTTGGCTTTAGGCTCGGTTACTAAAGGCGCGAAAAGCTGGTTCCATCTAGGATTCTTTTCTTTTCAGCCGGCTGATCTCGTGAAGTTTGCCGTAATAATTCTTTTGGCTAAATATTTTTCCAGAAGGCATATAGAAATATCCAACATTAGGCACATATTAATTTCAGGCGCTTACGCGTTTATAGTTTTGATTATGGTTCTTGCTCAGCCGGATTTCGGTTCGGCAATGATAATTTTTCTTTTGTGGCTCGGTATGGTGTTAATGTCAGGAATTTCCAAAAAGCATCTCTTGGCGGTATTTCTTGTCGGAGCGATTTCTTTCGGCGGACTGTGGGGTTATGCTTTTAAAGATTATCAAAAAAAGAGAATAATGACTTTCATATATCCTTTGTCTGATGTCCGCGGCGCCGGTTATAACGCTTATCAATCTACGATTGCCGTCGGTTCAGGACGGCTTTTTGGAAAAGGGATTGGATACGGAACCCAGTCCAAACTGAAGTTTCTTCCGGAATATCAAACGGACTTTATTTTTGCGGCTTATGCTGAAGAATGGGGATTCTTCGGAGTAATTTTGCTTTTTTCACTATACGGCATTTTGTTTTGGCGAATAATTTTGAATGCTTATCAAGGGGCCACTAATTTTGAAATCCTTTACGGCGCCGGATTGGCAATTCTTTTTATGAGCCATTTTATCATCAATGTCGGAATGAATATCGGACTTCTGCCGGTGACAGGCATCACCTTGCCGTTTATGAGCTACGGCGGAACGCATCTTCTAGCCGGTTTTATCGGACTTGGAATTTTAATGGGTATGCGCCGCTACAGAATGGCAACCCATAGAGATGTTATGAAAAATGAATTTTTGGGGCTTTGAGCTGTGCCGAAATTTTAGCGCGAATTTTTAAAAAAAGAGGGTCGCTATGTCTTAATAGCGACCCCGTTTGAAACCCGTTTTGTTAATCTACATTTGCTTGCGCGCGAGGAACTCGCTCCCCTTGCCGACATCAGTGTTTATCGGAATATTCTGTTTGCAGAGTGGACAATCTGCTTCATTGAACGCGTCAAGCTTTACATTCACAAGAGCAATGAGCTTCGACACATCCGCAACATCTTGTGGTGTTATTCCTCCGCGATTACAGAGAACACCGAGACCTATAACCTTGCCTCCGACTGCTCGCGTAGCCTCAATCACTTTCTTGGCAGAACCGCCGGTAGTGAGAACATCTTCCACCACCAGAACGTTCTTGCCCGCGATTAGCTTGTCGTAGCCGCGCTTGATGACGAAATTCCCAGTCTCAATATAACATTTTCTCCCCTTATTGAGAGGATCTGGAATTGCTACAGCTTCTTTCTCGGCATAAACTCCTAACACCTCACGATTGTGGCGATCCATTTTGGTTAAATGATAGGCTACCCACTGTGAAAGTATTACCCCGCCGATTGTCGGAGCAATGACTACTTCTACCTTGTCCTCGCTATATCTGAATTGCTCGGCGATCTCATGACAGAGGTAGTACATATCCACGGTGTGGGGGTATAACGCATCCTTATTGACATACGCCGTGCCGTGCTCCCAAGATGTGTAGACGACATGACTCCCCGTGATAATTGCTCTTGCTTTAGCGAGGACTTTTTGCACTTCCGACTCATTCATAATTCAATCTCCTTTCTTATTGTGAAATGAACAATCATAGCCGGACACCCGGCTGATTACTAAATTCAGACTAATAAAAAAAGCGACAAAAAGCAAGAAAACCCCACTCCGCGATTACGCTCCGCGGGGTCATACCACTTAGAAGTGGTAATTTTAAAATATTTTTTACGCTCAGTTTATTATAAATCTTTCAAGTGCGTGCACCGCGAAGCCCCGCTCTGCGCGGGGCGAAGTGGTGGACCTATGGGGAATCGGACCCCAGCCTTCCCGATGTTCATCGGGATGTTCTACCGAAAATAAACTTTGCTCGGTGGACCTATGGGGAATCGGACCCCAGCTTCATCCATGCCATGGATGTGTAATACCATTTTACTATAGGCCCATTTTTATTACTTGTTCCTTGACTATTAGATCAAGTATTTTTTTATTCTTACATTTTTTTAATTTATTTTCCATCCGCACGGCATCAACATTAGATGGGAATAATTTTTTGAAAACCAGCTTCATCGGTCTTTGCGATCTTAAGGATATTGTTTTCCCTGAATTATGCTCTTTTAATCTATTTTCAACATCATGACTTGAACCAATATAATACCTATCTGTTTTTTCACTTTGTAATATATAAATCCATGTCATAAATTTAACAACAACCTTCCCGATGTTCATCGGGATGTTCTACCACTGAACTATAGGCCCTGCCGAAAATCAGTATATATTAAATGAGACTTTTTTCAATTACTTAAGATGTTTTATGCCAAGTCGTATAATCTAGTCGTTTCCGAAACCATTTTTTCCAGACTAAACTCTTTATCAATTTTTTCTTTTAGCAACTTTGAAAAAATTTCTTTTTTATCGGGGTAATTTATAAAGTATTCTATCGCGTCGCTGATTTCTTTAGGTTTTTTAGGTTGAAGAAGTATTCCGGATTTCATATCGTCTATTATTTCAGAAATGCCGCCGACATTGCTGGCGATAATCGGCACTTCGGCTTTGCCGGCTTCAAGTATCGCGTAGGGCAGAGCCTCCGTTATGGAAGTTAAGGTGAAAATATCAAAAGCTTTGAGATAAGAAGAAGCGTTTTCCATGTTACCGACTAAAAAGACCGAATTTTCAAGTCCGTTTTTCTTAATGATATCTTCCAAGTTTTTCCTTTCCTCTCCTTCGCCCATTATTACGAAAATTATTTCTTTTGAACTTGGACGTTTCGTTTCCAAGTGCTTTTTAATTGCTTCAATCGCGTATGTTAACCCTTTATTTCTATGCAGTTCGGAAATTGTTCCTATCCAAAGGGGTTCCGATTTTATTTTCTCTTTCACTTTTTCCGTCTGTGGGTATCTGATATCCACAAAGTGCTGGCGGGCTTTTTCTTTTTCAATAAATTCAATATCGCCTATTCCGTTATGAATGACGATCATCTTTTTCTTCATCAGACCCGCGCTCTTGAATTGCTCTTTGGCTTTTTCCGAGACGGCGATAGTCAAATGAGAAAAGGCGACAGTGATAAAATGCAAAATAGCTATGGCGAATTTCTGCAGAAAATTCCTGTCTTCATTGTATGCCCAGCCGTGCGCCGTGAAAATTATTTTTCTGACTCTCGCGATTCTTCCCGCCAGTCCGCCTATCCCTCCCATTTTTGAGCTGTTAAGATGAATGATGTCAGGCTTTTCTTTCCTGAAAATTTTGATTAGCTCAAAGAATGAAGAAATATCTTTTATGACACCCACATCTCTTTGGAGCGAGCTCACGGGAATTGTCCTTATTCCAAATGCCTCAAGTTTCTCTTTTAGTCTGCCATCGCCACCTAAAACAACAGCCGTTTCGTACTTATCTTTAGGCAGATTTGTCGCCAGATCATAGACATATCTCTGGGCTCCGCCCCAATTAGACTTTGTGATGCAAAAAAGTATTTTTCGTTTTCGTTTTTCTGTTGATTCCATAATTATTCATTATATACTCATATTTTGATTAAATAAATTATATTCTAGTTTATAGGTTCTAGTGACTAGGCGATAAGAGAATTAAGATAAATTTCTAATTTCCAATTGACCTAATTTCTAATAAAGTCCCAATTTCTAAAACCTACAACCTACTACCTACAAACTACAACCTTCTGCTCAAGTTGAATTCCAGCCAAAAATCATTATACTTGTCGTTAAATATGAAAATACTGGACAGAAAAGAGCCCATATTGCTTTTTTTGGGCGATATATTGATTTTTACCCTTGCTTTGTGGCTTTCCTTGTCCATTAGAAACTTGGGTTTTCCGTCATTGGACGAATTCTATGATCACTTAACTCCGTTTTCTTTTATATTTTTAACTTGGCTTTTTTCTTTCTTTGTCGCCGGTCTTTACGAGAAACATACGGTGATGCTCAAGAGTAAATTGCCGAGCGTTATTTTAAACACTCAAATTTTCAACAGCATCATAGCCGCGCTATTTTTCTATCTCATTCCTTATTTCGGCATCGCTCCGAAGACAATGCTCTTTATATATTTATTCGTCTCTTTCTGTCTTATCCTCGCGTGGAGAATTTACGGCGAACGGCTATTTGGATTTAAAGAAAAAGAAAAGGCCATTCTTATAGGAAGTGGGGAAGAGATGAGGGATTTAAAACAAGAAGTGAATAATAATTCTCGCTATAGCTTGGAGTTTGTTTCTTCAATTGACCTTGATAAAATTGACAGTCTTGATTTTCAGAGCGAGATTCTGGACAGGGTGTACACGGAAGGTATTTCCATAATTGTGATTGACCTTTTGAACAAAAAAGTGGAACCGATACTGCCTCATCTCTACAACCTCATATTTTCCAAAATAAAATTCGTGGATATGCACAAAATCTACGAAGATATTTTTGACCGCGTGCCTCTTTCTCTTTTGAAATACAATTGGTTTCTTGAAAATATATCTTTTGCCCAGAAGATCGGCTACGACGCTTTCAAGAGAGGCATGGACATATTCTTGTCGCTTATTCTCGGAACGGCATCGCTCATATTTTATCCGTTCGTGATTTTATCAATAAAACTTGATGATGGCGGGCCGATTTTCATAACTCAAGAAAGAGTGGGGCAGAACAATAAAATTATAAAAATAATGAAATTCAGAAGTATGAGCGTTAATGACGACGGTATTGCTGAAAAAGGAAAAGAGCAGAAAATAACCAGAGCGGGGCGGTTTTTGAGAAAAACTAGAATTGATGAACTACCCCAGCTTTGGAGCATACTCAAAGGCGATATGTCGCTTGTCGGGCCACGGCCGGAAATGCCTTCGCTTGTAAGATTATACGAAAAAGAAATTCCTTATTACAATATCCGCCATCTCATAAAGCCCGGACTTTCCGGCTGGGCCCAGCTTTATCACCGCACTCCGCCTAAATTTGATGCGAGCAGTAACGAAACAAAAATCAAACTTTCCTACGACCTTTATTACATCAAAAATCATTCTTTTTTGCTTGATTTAAAAATCGCCCTTAAAACTTTGAAAGCCCTACTATCTAGGAGTGGGGTGTAATTTAAATAAGTAGAAAGTCCATAAAGTTATCAAGTTTATAAAGTTAGAACAGAGAGTGATAAAAAATAATTCATCTGCGCTTTACAAACTTGATAACTTTACTTTGAATTACGAAACTCTCGTTTTCCGTCTTTGCGAGTCGGTATTCCGACGTGGCAATCCAGAGTTTATCGCGTGTAACCATAGATTGCCACGCTTCGCTCGCAATGACGACATAAGAATATATACAGTTTCGTAATTCAAAGTAAAGTAATAAAAACAAGCAATCGAGCAAGTCTATTTTGGACATCCGATGTCCAAAATGCGTCGTAATTCAAAGTAAAGTAATAAAAACAAGCAATCGAGCAAGTCTATTTTGGACATCCGATGTCCAAAATGCGGATTCCATTCTCTATTACTTTATAACTTTAAGAACTTGATGAACTTTATAACTAAAAAAAATTTGCCAACAGGCAAAAAATATATATACTAGACCTTATGTTTAAATACAGAATATGGGCTCTGGTGTTAATATTTATATCCGCGGGGATTGGCTATTTTGTCTATTCAACTGAAAATAAAGATTCGTCGCTTAAGTTTAAATTAGGACTGGACTTGAATGGTGGAACGGAGCTTGTATATAGAGCCGATACTTCCAAGGTTGACCCTAAAGACATAAGAGATAGGATGTTAGCCCTCCGCGATGTGATAGAAAAGAGAGTCAACCCTTTCGGAGTCGGCGAACAGATTGTTCAAATTGAAAAGGCGGGAGTCTTGGGAAGCAATCAAGAAAATAGACTCATTGTCGCTTTGCCCGGAATCACTAATGTGGAAGAGGCGAAAGAAAGAATAGGCAAGACGCCACTTTTGGAATTCAAGCTGATTAAGCCGGAAGTTTCTAAGTTGAAGCCGGAAGAGATTGAAAAGAAAACTGTTGACGAACTTTTTACTGACACGGGACTTACAGGCAGATTGCTGAAAAACGCTTCTCTTGAATTCGGCGATACTTTAAACGAGCCGATGGTGGCACTCCAATTCAACAGTGAAGGAGAGGAACTTTTTGCGAAAATCACTAAAGAAAATGTCGATGAAACATTAGCCATCTTTTTGGACGGAAATTTGATATCAAGGCCGGTGATAAGAGAAGAAATAAGAGGAGGGAGGGCGACAATCTCCGGAGGATTCACGGGCCAGAGCGGTTTGAAAGAAGCCAGAGATCTTGTGGCGAATCTCAATCTCGGCGCGCTTCCAGTCCCCATTGAAGGAGTATCCACCCAAACTGTCGGCGCCTCTCTCGGTTCAGAAGCATTGAATGCGGGGATTAAAGCCGGAGTCTACGCTTTTATAATCATCGCCATATTTCTTATAATCTGGTACAGAGTGCCGGGACTTCTTGCTGTGCTGTCTCTTTCCGCTTATGTTGCTATAAACCTTGCTCTTTACAAAATCATTCCCGTTACTATGACTTCGGCGGGAATCGCCGGCTTCATTCTTTCCGTCGGGATGGCGGTAGACGCGAACATTCTCATCTTTGAGAGAATGAGGGAAGAATTGAAGAGAGGGAGAGGGCTGGAAGAAGCGATGAAAGAAGGGTTCAGCCGCGCGTGGCTTTCTATTCGCGACAGCAATATTTCCAGCATTATCACGGCGTTAGTCCTTTTCATATTTTCCAGCAATTCAATAGTGAAAGGCTTCGCGCTTGTGTTTGGAATCGGCGTCGGTGTCAGCATGTTCACGGCGATTACCGTTTCCAGGACTTTCCTTTTTGCGGTTAAAAGCCGAGGCGAAGGAAGACTGGCGAGGTTTTTATTCAGTAGCGGAATTAGAAATTAAAAAGAAGGTTGTAGACATTAGGTAGTAGGTTGTAGGGAAGAAATTAATTTCTTAACTCAAAAACCTACCACCTACAACCTACCACCTACAACCTAAACAATGTTTATCATCAAATACAGAAAAATATTTTACGCCTTGTCGGGAATTTTAACGGCATTGTCCGTCGGAGCTCTTTTCGTTTGGGGGCTTAATCTGGGGATAGATTTTAAAGGCGGGGCAATCGTGGAAGTTTCTTATCTTGAGGGTCGGCCGGAAATCAGCGCGGTAAAAGAAAATTTGGATAAGTTGTCTTTAGGGTCATATTCGCTTCAGCCTGCCGGCAGCGATAGCTTTATCTTGAGAAGCAGAGTGATAAACGACGCGGAGAGACCCTTGATTCAAGAATCCTTTTCGCTCAAAGGCGCGGAAAAAGTTGAAGTAAAAAGATTTAACTCTATAGGTCCGGTTTTAGGCAAAGAGGCCGCGATAAAATCAATAATTTCCATTTTAATCGTAATATTCTGCATCGTGATTTTTATAGCTTTCGCTTTCAGAAAAGTTTCGGAACCCGTCTCTTCTTGGAAATACGGTTTCATAGCAATCATAGCTCTTTTGCATGATGTGCTTGTGCCGACGGGAGTCTTTGCCGTTCTCGGATATTATTACGGTTATGAAATTGACACCCTTTTTGTCACCGCCCTCCTTGTCGTTTTGGGTTTCTCAATACACGATACCATTGTCGTATTTGACAGAGTCAGAGAAAATTTGAATTTGTCCCGAGGATACAGAGAGAAAAAGTCATTTGATAAAATCGTCGGCGAGAGTGTTAGCCAAACTTTTACCAGATCAATCAACACATCTCTCACGACCGTTTTGGCTCTTGTCGCTCTTTACATATTCGGCGCGGAATCAACAAAGCATTTCTCCCTCGCCCTTATAATTGGAATTACTGCCGGCACATACTCCTCAATCTTTCTAGGCTCGCCTCTTCTCGTCACTTTTGAAAAATGGCAGAATAGAAAAAAATAGTAGACAGCCTCGTTTAAATCCTGTCTTAGTTTGAATTTTGAATATTGTATAATCGCTACATGAATAAAAAAATAAAAACGAGCTGGGATTTGAACCTTCTCTTTAGTGGTTCTGATTCCGATCTGGAAAAAGATAAAAAAATCGTCAGTGAAAAGAGTAGCGGATTTATAGATAAGTGGAAGGACAGAAATGATTATCTCAAAGACCCTTCCGTTTTAAAGAAAGCTCTTGATGAGTATGAGTATTTAAATAGAAATTTCGGCACCTCCGGGAATGCCGGTTTCTATTTTGAACTTAAGTCAAGTCTTGATCAAAACGACCCCAAGATAAAAGCGAAATTCAAAAATATTCATGATTTTTCCGTCAAAATTGGAAATGATCTGCAGTTCTTTGAACATAATATCGCCAAAATTTCCCCGAATAATCAAACCCAGTTCTTGAATTACAAAGGGCTCAGAGAATACCGGCATTTTTTGGAAAGGCTATTTAAGCAATCCAGATATATTTTGAGTGATGTGGAAGAAAAAATTTTAAATCTCAAGCAAGCAACTTCTCATAGCAATTGGATAAGAATGGTTTCCGGTTTTTTGTCCAAAGAAGAAAGAATGGTGGTGACTGAAAAAGGAAAAAAAGAAAATAAGAATTTTTCCGAGATAATGAAATTAATAAATAGTAGCAACAAAAAAGTCAGGGCTTCTGCCGCAGAAGCCCTTAACGACATATTGGACAAAAATAAAGATGTGGCGGAAAATGAGATTAATTCTGTCTTAGCCAACAAAAAGATAAATGACGATTTGAGGAAGATGGAGCGCCCTGATTTGGCAAGACATCTCGATGACGACATAGAGAGCGAAGTAGTGGACACTCTGATTTCGGTCGTTTCATCCAGCTTTAATATTTCTAGAAAATATTACGCGCTTAAAGCCAAGCTGATGGGGGTAAAGAGATTGGAATACCATGAGAGAAATGTTGAATACGGGAAATTATCCGCAAAGTATCCGCACGATAAGTCTGTCGATTTGATCCGCCGCGTCTTCTCATATTTGGATAAGAATTTTTCCGATATCTTTGATAATTGGGTCTCGCAAGGTCAGGTTGATTTTTTTCCTAAGAAAAGCAAAAGAGACGGCGCTTTTTGCGCCAGTGATCTTATTTCACAACCCGGTTATGTATTGCTTAACTACGCTGAAACTCTTGACGATGTTTTGACTTTTGCTCATGAGATGGGGCATGCGATAAACAGCGAGCTTCAAAAAAGAGCTCAAAACTCTCTCAATTTCGGAACACCCAAGTCAACAGCGGAAGTGGCCAGCACTTTTATGGAAGATTTTATTTTAAAGGAATTGGAGAAAGAATCTGATGATGAAATGAAGCTTGCTCTGATGGTTCATAAGTTGAATAGCGACATTTCCACAATTTTTCGCCAAATAGCCTGTTATATGCTTGAACAAGAATTGCATAAACAGTTCAGAGAAAAGGGCTATCTGTCAAAAGAAGAAATCGGAAAATTATTTCAAAAACATATGTCTGCTTATATGGGGCATGCCGTCATTCAGTCTCAAGGTTCGGAAAACTGGTGGATTCATTGGGGACATATCAGAAACTTTTTCTACAATTATTCCTATGCTAGCGGACTGCTCATCTCAAAAGCTATGCAAGCCCGCTATGCGGAAGACCATTCCTTCATTAGTAAAGTTAAGGAATTTTTATCCGCAGGCACTTCCGATTCGCCAAAAAACATATTCAAAAAAATGAGCATAGACATAACAGACAAGAAATTCTGGGAGAGCGGATTGGGTAAAATAGAAGAAGATCTAAAAGCCGCCGAAAAATTGGCCAAAAAACTTGGAAAGATATAATCGTCTTATGAAATTTTATAAATAGTCAAAAACCTTGACGAATTAGGTAAATTGTGCATAATCTAAAGTAGAAAATACTTGTAATTTTAATCAGTTTTAATCTTTCAGAACTTAATAAAGGAGAGCGTGAAAATGAAGATGACAAGAGAAATTGCTGAAGAATTGGTTGAGTCATTGAAGAACCATTCCGGAATAATTTCTATGGTTGAAACAAAATTTATTGAATTGCTGACTTCTTTAGAAATAGACCGTAATTCAAAAAAATTTTACATAGATCTTCCGGATGATGATAAATATCAGCAACTACTTGAAGACGAAGAGTCAAGAAAATACCATTTCCTGTCGATTCGGCGGATCTTGATAAACAAAAATGCTGTTCACAATGTATCTTTGATCAAAAAAATCTGGGGCAGTTTAATATCAAAGATAAGATGGTCTTCAAATGTCTTTGTTCGGAATATAAGGCTAAATAAAAAAATAGCTAAATTTTTAGCTGAAAACAAAAGCCAATTTTCTTTATTGGCGAAACTGCAGACTTATGACTACCGAAACAAAAAAGAGGTGTTGTTCACAAGATCCCAACCGATTTTAGCAGTGCCGAACGCGAAAGAAGATGAAATTAAAATCATTGAGGGTTGGGAGAAAAAGAATACATTCTATGAAGAAGAAATCGGTTTCCTCTCCTTTAGATACCCCAGAAGGATCAGTTTTAAAAAATATAGCGCTTGCTCGTAAGATTATTAATACCCACGGAGATCAATTGATTTCCGTGGGTATTGTTAATTGACGCATTGCTATTGACTCGCATTTGATTATGTATATAATGTCTAAATCCTTGAAAATTCAAGGGTAGTGTACTTTGAAATGAAATAATATTTGAACGTATTTACTAAGTCCTTTCGTCCCTGCTTAAGACGCGGGAATGAAAGGCAGATTATACGTGCAAGTCCAAACATATTTTTTTGTCCGCCGTTTTTTAAAAACAGGCGGAACAATGATTCAACTTATTAAAAAAGTGGCTAGGATTATTAAACTGCAGTTGGAATAAATAAAAAGATTTAATATCCTTTATTTTGTTCCGTTCAACTTTGTCCGCTTCTTTTATTTTATTCGCTTCGGTGAATAAAATAAAAGAAGCGGCAATTTATATTTAGAGTTTGATCCTAGCTCAGGATGAACGCTGGCGGCGTGGGTAAGGCATGCAAGTCAAACGGTTGAGTGCTAGCAATAGCGCTCAGCAGTGGCGAACGAGGTAGTAATAAGCAGGTACGAACCGAGAAGTCAGGAATAGTCCGCCGAAAGGCGGGTTAATACTTGATGGTCTGAGCATCTCACAAAGGTTCGATGCAGTTAAAAGTCTATAAAGTCATAAAGTCTATAAAGTCGGAATTTGTTTCCACTTTACAGACTTTCGACTTTAAGGACTGCACCGAGGTTTTGCGAGGTGCTTAGTAAAGATTTATCGCTTCTTGATCGGCCTGTTCGATATCAGCTAGTTGGTAGGGTAATGGCCTACCAAGGCTATGACGTCTAGGGGAGCTGAGAGGCTGACCCCCACCGATGGAACTGAGACACGGTCCATACACCTACGGGTGGCCGCAGTCGAGAATCTTCCGCAATGGGCGAAAGCCTGACGGAGCGACGCCGCGTGATTGATGAAGTCCTTAGGGATGTAAAAATCTTTTATGAGGGAGGAAGTTTATTGACGTTACCTCATGAATAAGGGGTTGCAAAACTCGTGCCAGCAGCAGCGGTAATACGAGTGCCCCGAGCGTTATCCGGAATCATTGGGCGTAAAGGATGTGTAGGCGGTCTTGTTAGTCTTTTGTTAAGGCTCCCGGCTTAACCGGGAAAATGCAAAGGAAACGGCAAGACTTGAGGGTGCGAGGGGTCTATGGAACTCATGGTGTAGGGGTGAAATCTGTTGATATCATGGGGAACACCAAAAGCGAAGGCAATAGACTGGAGCATTCCTGACGCTGAAACATGAAAGCGTGGGTAGCGAATGGGATTAGATAAACGCTCATCCCGATGAACATCGGGATTCGCTTCTGTGAAAGGAGGCGGAGAGCAAATGTCTCATCTGTTGGCAACAATAGAAAGTAAATTTGTCCCGATTTTGATTGCCAAAAGCAATGACAAAATCGAGGATCCCGATAAGCGTAAGCGACATCGGGAGCTATATGCTGGAAACTCTGCGAATGCGAGAGTACCGAAAGGTGACAATCTCTCGACGATGCAGACAATCAGCAGGGAAGATTTGCAAACTGTATTAAGGAAAAGTTCTTTGGGTGGGGGCAGAAATAGGCACTATATCAAGGGAATGGGTGAATAATTAAGGCAACCTGTCCGGAAGGTTGATTACACTTAGTTATTCGCAAAAATGATTCTTCAAGAGAAGAATATAGAACATTCCAATTTAATGGTATAGACGGGTTCGATTCCCGTTGCCTCCACCAATAATAAGTTTTATTACTTATTTCCTTAATATAGTTTGCAAAAACCCTCAGAGACTACATGCCAAACCCCCTCCTCAGATTTTTTGAAAAAATCTGAGGAGGGGTGAAGATATAGTCCGAACTGCATAGCGATATGCAGAGCGAAGCAGAAATGACTTCGCCGTCAGCAAGATTTTAGATTTAAATTTTTAGATTTAAGTTTCAATTTTGTTGTCGCAACAAAATTGACCCCAGTAGTCCACGCCCTAAACTATCTTCTCTGGCTTTTCGGAGTATCGACCCTCTGAGAGGCGAAGCTAACGCGTTAAGAGAAGCGCCTGGGTAGTACGACCGCAAGGTTAAAACTCAAAGGAATAGACGGGGACTTGCACAAGCGGTGGATCATGTGGTTTAATTCGATGGTAAACGAAGAACCTTACCAGGGTTAGAAATCTAATCGAAGGCTAGCAGAAACGTTAGCCGTCTCACAAGGACGGTTAGACAGGTGATGCATGGCCGTCGTCAGTTCGTGGTTTGAATTGTTCCCTTAAGTGGGGTAACGAACGCAACCCTCGTTGCCTGTTATAAGTGTCAGGCGAGACTGCCCCCGATTTTGAGCAGAAGCTTAAAATCGAGTTATAAAGTTGAAAGTTATTCCGCCTAGGGCGGATCCTCTTTCGGAGGAAAAGTTCATAAAGTAAAGTAAGAGAATTTAATTTCCGACTTTTAAACTTTACAAACTTGATAAACTTTTTACTTTGATTTTGCTTCCGAGCAAAATCGGGGGAGGAAGGCGAGGATGACGCCAGGTCAGCATGTCCCTCTGATACCCTGGGCTACACACGTGATACAATGGCCGTTACAACGGGACGCAATGCCGAGAGGCGGAGCAAATCCTTATAAAAGCGGCCTAAGTTCGGATTGAGGTCTGCAACTCGACCTCATGAAGCTGGAATCGCTAGTAATCACAGGTCAGCTATACTGTGGTGAATACGTTCTCAAGTCTTGTACTCACCGCCCGTCAACTCAAGGGAGTCGGAAGTACCCGAAGTCTGCCATTAGGCGGCCTACGGTAAGTTCGATGACAGGGAGTAAGTCGTCATTGCACAATGCAAATTGCGACCTGTCAAGGCAACTTGACAGAAAAAACCAACTGAAATCGGTGAAGCCCTCCTCTTTAAGTGTTATAATTAAAGGCATGAAGGTAATACCGAGGGAAGCTGGGAGAGTCACATATTCAACTAAAATTAGAGAACTGAAAAATTTGCCTTTTACGGAAAAGCAAAAGGCAATAATAATTGGAATGATTTTGGGTGATGGTTGTCTTTGCGATAATTGGTCTAAAACCAATTCTCGTCTCATAGTGAGTCATTCGATTGATCAGTCAGAATATATTTGGTGGAAATATCACGAGTTAAAATCGCACATTTTAACCCCGCCACGATATTATGAAAGAAATCGTTCACTTACAATAAGAACAATCAGCCATCCCGAGATTACGAAATTTAGAGAAGTTTTCTACGCACAAAAACGAAAGATAGTTCCGCAGAATATTGCGAAACTCATCACGAATCCGTTGGTGCTAGCTGTATGGTTTATGGATGATGGCAACAATATTCAAAGAAATGGAAAAAGTTGTGGCTATCATATCAATACTCAATCTTTCACTCATAAAGAAAACAAATTGCTTGCGGAAAGTTTACGCAAAATATATGGCACAGAGGCCACACTGGAACGAAATCACGAAAAATACAGATTGGCAGTTTGGAAAAAGGATTCGCGAGAAAAGATTAGAAACTTAACGCAACCGCACATATTGAAAGATATGCTATATAAAATTGGTTGAATATGTGACTCTCCTTAGCCCCGTAGAGACTGAATCCGAGTATTCGCCTCAAGGCAAATACTAGGTGAAGATAGCAGATTTAACAACTGTTATAAAACGTTGGCTCCCTCCCCAGTTTTGATTTTAGAAATTTCTATTTTCAAAATTGGGGAAGGATGAAGATATAGTCCATGCCCCAATGAAAATTGGGGGAGAAAACATGAACAAGGCACGGGTAGCGGAAGCTGCTCGTGGATTATTTCAAATTGAACACGTTTCCGATTTTACTTTCGGGTAGAATCGAGAAGCTAACGGTGTCGATTTTCAATGCCTCAATTGAGCATTGAAAAGTTTGACTGAACTCAAAACAGTCTGGCGTCCGAGAAAGAATGGAAAAACGAACGGAACAAAATAAAGGATAGTAAAAAACACAAAAGCCATTTCTCATAAGAGAAATGGCTTTTGTGTTGCCTGTAAGGGCTTTTCTTGCTATATTGCCTCAGTGATTTGTGGGATTTTGCGCGATTAGCTCAGGTGGTTAGAGCGCGTCACTGATAATGACGAGGTCCCAGGTTCGAGTCCTGGATCGCGCACACTGTGAATAATTATTATCTAAACCAGCTAAATTTGGTGTTGGGGTGAAGTTAGAGCGCGTCACTGATAATGACGAGGTCCCAGGTTCGAGTCCTGGATCGCGCACCAAAAAGCCGAAGGCGTTTTTTTGCGATAGTCCCGAAGAACATCGGGGTGCCCAGGACTCGAAGCCCCGATGGGCAGATTTTTGAGTTCGTACTCGAATGATAAAAATCTCCATCGGCGGGTACTGAATCGGGAAGATACAGTTTTTCCGTTAATTACAAAACAAGAATTGTTTTTTTCTTACTTATCAAAAACCGAAGCCGTCCTCCTCGCCGTCGGTGATCATGAAGTGTATAAAGAATAATTTTTTATTCTTGCACATTGGTGTTTTAAGTACTATTATATGATTAATTATTATGAAAAAACATAAAAATACATTGCAAAAAGGCTCGGTTCGCTACATTGTTTTTAAAGAAAATAATGTTTGGTATGCTGTTGGTCTTGAGTTTAATATAGTGGAATCGGGTGATACGCCTCAAGAAGCGATTTTGCTGTTGTCCGAAGCGCTTTCCGGCTATGTTGAATCGGCTAAGAAAATAAAATCCAGACCGAATATTTTAAATCAAACAACTGATAGTGAATATGAGACAATGTGGCAAAATAGCCAGAAAGACAGAGAACAAGCAAAAGATGTTTTTTCTTCAGGCTTTTTTAATGTGAATCAAATTTCGCAAGGATTTGCTGTGCCAGCATAGCGGATGTATTTTTTATCAATTATGCCAAGAGGACTTTTCAATTGGACAGCCGAAGATGCAATCAGATTTTTAAAAGATTATAAATTTTCCCATATCTACACCAAAGGCAGTCATATGTTTTACTTCGGCCGCTATAATGGTCACCCGCGGCAAGTTTGCATTCCTTTCCACGGAAAAAGAGAACTAAAACCGAGGACATTGAAAGGTATCATCCAACAATCAGGGATTTCTCAAAAGGAATGGCTGAAAAATTAAGGTGGTTTTCAGGGGAAGAATTATTAAAAAAATTAATCAATAAAACAAGATTTGAAATACTTAACATCGTTTGGCTTAATTTTGTTTGTTTTTGGGTTATATCTGGCTTTTTTTCAACACTCTAATATTTGGTACAGCATTTTTATAACAGGAGGATTTATTCTTTTTGAAGGAATAAATTATCCAAAAGGATTTTCTGTTTTAAAAAATAAAAAATTGTTTTTGCGAACGTGGTTAATTTTTATTGTTATTGGGACAGTTATTGAAATTATCGGAAACCTCTGGCTGAACTTATGGAATTATCCGACATTTAATAAATTAGATTATTTGATACATGTACTAATAATCGGCTACCCGTTTATAAGTTTTTTCGGGTTAGAATTCTTTGTTTTGCTTCAAAGAATTTTTCCTTCAAGAAAATTGCAAATAATACTTCTTCCAATTTCTTCTTTTATTTTCGGTTATTTGAATGAATATCCAAATATTTTTGCTTACGAATGGAAATACACAAATCGGCCATTAGGTGAATTTCTGGGGATTCCTATCTTGGTTTCTATTTTGTGGATTATCTTATTATTCGTTCTCTTCTTTAAGAAGCTATTTGAATTTAAAAGATAATCATTTCATCTCATTTTTTCATCTCCCTCCTCATTTCCCGTTCCGTATCTCTCTTCTTTATCGATTCTCTCTTATCAAACTGTTTCTTGCCACGAGCGACGCCGATTTCTATTTTTATTTTTCCGCCGGCATTATACATTGCCAAAGCTGGCATCGCGAATCCTTTTTTTGCCTCAACTGAAGCGAGGGTGGAAATTTCTTTTTTTGTCAGAAGAATGCGTCTGTTTCTTATCGGGTCATAGGATTCCGGCGCATTTTTTGCTTGGAAAGCAGGAATGTTCGCTCCTATGAGATACGCCTCTCCGCCTCTTATTGTGATATAAGCGCCTTCAAGAGAGCCCTGTCCCGACTTGATTGATTTCACCTCAAAACCGAAAAGCTCTATGCCCGCGACATATTTTTCCAAAATTTCGTAGTTGAAATAGGCTTTTTTGTTGTTTATCAGAATTTGCATTTAATTATATTAACATATGAATTAAGTTGCCGTGACTAGGTTATAGTTGCTAGTGAATAGTGATTAGGTTTGGGAATTGATTACTAATTTCTATCGTCTTTTCTTTTCCTAAAACCTAGTCACTAGAAACTAATCACTGCTCATTTATGTTTCCAATAATTTGTGTATAATGACAGTAAATTATGGATTTATTTAATAACAAAAAAGGAGGGAAGAAAGCGGCGCAAGACAAAAAGGGCAATGGGTCAAAAAAATCTCCTTCCCCGAAAAGACCATTTTTCGTCAATGTTGTGAGTTCCGTTGTGATATTTTTGATTATTATCACTTTGTATTCAATTATTGCCGAGAATGTTTCTCCGTCAAAAGAGGTGCCGATTTCTGAAATTGCTTCCGATATTTCCGCAGGCAAGGTGGAGAGTATTTCTATAAAAGGAGATATTTTAGAGATAAAATATACCGGTTCGGAAGAAATAAAATCCGCCAAGAAAGAAGAGGGAACGGCGTTGTCCGAAACTCTGGTCAATTACGGCGTTCCATCTGAAAAGATAAGCGCGGTTAAAATTGAAGTGAAGAATCCGAGCGGAGTCGGATACTGGCTTCTCAATCTCGCTCCGTTTCTCGCACCAATACTTTTCATATTTATATTTATCTGGTTTCTTTCAAGACAAGTCAAAGGCGCGGGAATGCAAGCTTTTACTTTCGGCCAATCCAAAGCAAGGATGATTTTACCTTCGGATAAAAAGCAAAAAGTGACTTTTGCCGATGTTGCCGGTGCTAAAGAAGCCAAGGAAGAACTTTCGGAAATCGTAGATTTTCTCAAGAACCCGAAAAAATTTCTGGAAATCGGCGCGCGCATACCGAAAGGCATTCTTCTTATGGGCGCTCCGGGCACGGGTAAAACTTTGCTCGCGCGGGCGGTGGCGGGGGAAGCGGGGGTCGCCTTCTTTTCAATTTCCGGTTCGGAATTCGTGGAAATGTTTGTCGGTGTCGGCGCTTCGCGCGTCAGAGATTTATTCAAGATGGCAAAGCAAGCCGCTCCGTCAATAGTCTTTGTGGATGAAATAGACGCGGTGGGCAGAGTGCGAGGGGCCGGACTTGGAGGAGGAAATGACGAAAGGGAACAAACCTTGAATCAGATTTTAGTTGAGATGGACGGCTTTGAGCCGAATGAAAAAGTAATAGTGATGGCGGCGACTAACAGACCGGATGTCTTGGACTCGGCGCTTCTCCGCCCGGGAAGATTTGACCGCAGAGTGACAATAGATTTGCCGGACAGAAACGACAGAGAAGAAATATTGAAAATTCACGCCCGCGCCAAACAGTTTGCGGAAGATGTGAACTTTCCTGTGATTGCGGAGAGAACACCGGGGTTTTCTGGAGCCGATCTGTATTCGCTTATGAACGAAGGGGCGATTCTCGCGGCGCGGGAAAATAGGAAAAAAATATCGCAGTATGACCTTATAAGGTCTATTGAAAAAGTGATGCTCGGTCCGGAAAGAAAAAGTCACATCCTCTCAAAACGGGAAAAAGAAATCACGGCTTATCACGAAGGAGGACACGCCATCATCGCTTCCGTCCTTCCTTACTCCGATCCTGTCCACAAAGTTTCCATAATTTCACGCGGACGCGCCGCCGGCTACACTTTGAAATTGCCGATTGAAGACAAGAGATTGCAATCCCAAAGAGAATTTCTTGACGATATCGCCGTTTCTCTCGGCGGATATGTGACGGAAAAAATGATGTTCGGCGACCTGACCACCGGCTCGTCCAATGACTTGCAAGTCGCCACCGCTCTGGCGCGCGATATGGTGACGAAATACGGAATGTCCGAGAAGATGGGGCCGATGGCGTTTGAGGGAGCGGGAGGCAGAGCTCTCTACGGCAGAGGCTTGGAAGACAAAGAATATTCGGAAAAAGTGGGCGCTTTGATTGACGACGAGGTTGCTAAAATAATGAACGAGGCCTTCAAAAAATCCGAAGACATAATTACGAAAAATCGCGCCGTCTTGGACGCAGTCGCCAAAAGATTGATTGAAACAGAGACGATTGAAAAAGACGAATTTGAAAAAATAATCATCGCCCACGGCATCATCCCAAAAAAGAAAATGGACATTGAGCATCAGGCGTAATAATTTTCCTGTCATTCCCGTGAAAACGGGAATCCAGACTCAATTTTTCCTTTGCTTTAATATATGAACTAGTGTAAAATAGTTTGATTAACTATAATACTAAGGTTCAATTTTATGGCGCGAAGGAAAGACAAAGAAAAGGCTATCAAGCTGAGGCTTAAAGGTTTTAGCTACAGCCAGATCAAAGACAAGATAGACTTGAGCAAAAGCACCTTGAGTAATTGGCTGTCATCATATCCCTTGTCTGATGAAAGAATAAGAGAATTGAGGGATTGGAGTCCGAGAAGGATTGAGAGATGCAGGATTGCCAAACAGCTTAATAGGCAGAAAAAATTAAGCTCTATCTATATTCGTGCAGGAAAAGATATCAAGAATCTTAACAAAAGAGAAACTTTATTGGCTGGACTATTTCTATATTGGGGCGAGGGTGGCAAAACATCCCGTTCAACTGTTTCAATGACAAATACGGATCCTTCGGTTCTAAGATTCTTTATCAGATGGATGGAGGATATGGGGATTCACAAAAAAAGACTTAGGGTAATTCTTCAGCTCTATCGGGATATGAATGTAAATGAAGAAGTAAATTATTGGTCTAGAATATTGAATATTACCAAAAAACAATTTAGAAAACCGAGAGTGAAAGATTCTCTGTTGTCTGACATTACATACAAAAATGGATTCGGACACGGCACTTGCACAGTCGTCCTTTACTCTGCCGAAATTTATGATTATATTATAATGTGTTTGAAATATATAAGAGATGATATCTCAATGCGCCTGTAGCTTAGTTGGTAAAGCGTTCGTCTTATACACGAATGAGCGGGGGTTCGAGTCCCTCCAGGCGCACCGATAAACCCTTATGAAGATTTATGATAAAGATATTTATGAATTCTAAATTAAAAATAATTTTCAGTGCAGTTATAATGGTAATTATCTTTGCTGTTGGGTATAGTTTAAATAAGATCGATTATAAAAACGAGATTGCTAAACAAGATTTACGTCTTAAGTGCCAGGATGTCTTCAGTAAGTTGCATAACAAGGTAGAATCAATAAGATACGGAGATAAGGTACAATCAGCCGATACAATCATTTGGAGTCCGAAAACAAAAACTTGTTTGGTTTATTACCGTGTTCCACAAGAGGATCGTTACAGTTTTCTTTTTGAGGTTTGGGATTACACTGACAGTGATTTGGTTTTAAGTTATAGCTCAGAAAATTCAAAAGAATGTATGTTTGATGGCATTGAAACTGATAAGGAAAATTATATCTATAAATACAACAAAAAACTTGAAGGTGCTGGATGCGGTTTTTCATTGCGAAAAGACGGTATTGATTTATTAACGAATTTTGAGAAGGCGATGATTGAACTTGGCTTTAAGAAATAAAATATTATTACTCAAATTCATAAAGATAATAGGGTATATATTTAAACTTATCACTCAAAATGAATCGTTGCGGATTGGCGATGGGAGAGTTTTTGTTGGAGGAGGGGGTAGTTGCCGAGCGAGGAATCTTTTTCAATCATATCTTTGGCTTCGGCGCGGGCGGCTTCCACCATTTTTATATTTTTTATGGCTTCCATTTGGCGATTTGACACTCGTCTTTTTATTTGTGGAGGTTTATGGTAGGCTGGATTATATGGAAAAGTTAAATAAAAATATTTCTTTTTACTCAATAATTATTGAAGCCTGCGAAGAAGGCGGATATTTTGCTTATTGTCCGACACTGCAGGGTTGCCACGCCGAAGGCGAGACATATGGAGAAGTTATAGATAACACACGCGAAGTTATTGAGGCTCATCTTGAATTGCGCAAGAAACATAAAGAACTCGTGTCATTCGTTAAAATTAAAAATATGTCCGATATGAATATTCAAATTCCCGTTCCAGTTAGGAATTAATTATGGGCAAGAATTTCCCAGCAGCAAATTATAGGGATATTTCAAGAGTTGCCAAAATTCTTGGGTTTTATTTTTGCCGACAAGCAAAAGGCAGTCATGAGATTTGGAGGAGAGATAAAGACGGAAGACAGACAACTATTCCCAAGCATGGGGCTAAAGTTATTAAACGCAGGACTCTAAAAGCGATTTTAGAAGATTTCCAAATTTCAGCGGAAGAATTTATCAAATTGAAAAATTAAATAAAGGCAATACGCGATTTTAAATTTTTTGTTTCCGTCTTCGGTCTCGCAACAGGGTTATTGGCTAAATCTTGATTCGCGGGAATGACGGGAAGAAGATTTTTTCACTCAAAATGAATCGTTGCGGATTGGCGATGGGAGAGTTTTTGTTTGTCATTTCAGCTCGGGGTATGAAAGCTCCTGATCTCATTCTTAATTGAAAGGGAAAAAAATTTGACATTTTTGAATATATATGTATATTTCCCATAGACGTTGAAATTTATTTCCTTTTCTTGTTCTTTGACATTAATGAAAGGAGCGAAAAATGATCAAGAAATGAACATATTGTAATTTTCGTTGGTAAGTTGTTTTACTTTAATTTACTGAAAAAATGGAGGTGAAGAGATGGGGAAAGATGATGATTTTAAAGATGATTACAGACGTACAGGCAGAGCCGATACTGATTTAGTATTAGCCCCTGGAGAGTATGCGTATATTCAAGACGGAACAAAAGGTATAATCTCGGTCTATGTCGGACCGCAGAAAACAAGCCTTTCGCAGACGGATTTCCCGGTGAATTGGGATTCCGCGAGACGGCAATATAATCGCTGTGAGCAATCTGCTGCCATCCACCCGTTTCCAAGTGCACCTGAAGGTTATTACATGGTGCTTCAGAATCCTGTGCCTAACGGAAAGGAAGAACATCCAAGTGGTGGGAAAGTGACTCAACACATCGATTTGTGTATGGGCCGCAAAATCAACATGCCAGGTCCGTCCACATTTCCATTGTGGCCAGGTCAATCAGCGGATGTTATTGAAGGACATCGTCTGCGCTCGAACCAATATCTTCTCGTCCGGATATACAATGATGAGGAAGCTCAACATAATTGGGATAAAGCAGTTATCAAACTGCAAAATCCAGATGTTGGCCAACAGGGCGGAGAGGCTGGAGTTCAGGTTAAAACGACTGATGTCGTTTCGGCTGTTGCGAAGGTTGAGAAGCCAACGATGGGACAGCTTATTATTGTCAGAGGGGTAGATGTATCATTTTATATTCCCCCGACTGGCGTTGAAGTTGTCCCCGACGAAAACAAGCAATTCGTTAGGAGTGCAGTAACTCTGGAAAGACTGGAGTATTGTATTCTTCTGAACGAATCTGGCGACAAACGTTATGTCGTTGGTCCAGATGTGGTCTTTCCCAAGCCGACAGAGACCTTTGTGGAAGGTGTTGGAGACGATAGTGGTAAAACGCGAAAGTTTCGTGCGATAGAATTGAACGAAATTCAAGGCCTGTATGTCAAGGTTATCGCCGACTATAAAGAAAGAGAGAAGACTTTCAAAGCCGGAGACGAGCTTTTTATTACCGGTAAGGAGCAAGCGATATATTATCCTCGTCCGGAACATTCCATTATCAGATACGGCGAACAAACCAAGCATTTTGCTGTCGTTATTCCTCCCGGAGAAGCTCGGTATGTGCTTGATCGTATGTCTGGGGCGGTGGAGTTAGTTAACGGTCCGAAAATGTTTTTAGCAGATCCTCGCAAGCAAGTCATGGTTAAGAGAATCTTAAGCGATAAGGAATTGGAGCTATGGTTTCCGAGTAATACTGAAGCGGTTCGAGTAAATTCAGTTCTTCGCCAAGCTGCCGTGATTCAGGGTTTGGAATTCGTGACATTGCAAAAAAAAGAAGAAAGTTCCGGTTTCATAGATAGATCAACCATTAATTCTGCCGAATCTTTTCAGAGAGGTTCAAAGTTCAACGAGCCTAGGACAATCACTTTAGACAACAAGTATGACGGTTCGGTCAGGATTGAGGTGTGGCCGGGCTACGCAATTCTTGTTGTGAGCAAGACAGGAAAACGCAGAGTCGTCATAGGACCGGAAATGACTCACTTGGAATACGATGAAACGCTCTTGCCCTTTACGCTTTCAACCGGCAGACCGAAAACTGACGATAAGCTTATTCGCACGGTTTACTTGAAGGTCAGAAACAATACGGTTTCGGATTTGGTTTTAGCCGAGACTAAGGATCTTTGTGAAGTCAAAGTCGAAGTTTCTTATCGCGTTAACTTTATGGGCGACGACCCGGAAGTGTGGTTTGAGGTGGACAATTATGTCAAGTTTCTCACTGATCATATTCGTTCCTTATTGCGGCACGCTATCAAACAGCGTAGCATTGAAGATTTCTATCAGAACGCAACCTCAATCGTTCGCGACACGGTTCTAGGAATTGCCCGCGAAGGGAGCGAAGGCAGACTCGGTCGGAACTTTCAGGAAAACGGCATGCATGTCTATGATGTTGAAATTTTGGATGTCAAGATCGGGAACGATCAGATCGCAAATCTTCTCGTGAAAGCGCAGCAGGATGTAGTGGAAACCGGCTTGAAGACCGCAGCACTTGAGAGAATCTGTTCCTTCACATTGAAGGAGGAGGGACTCAAGAGAAGTACCGCTAATGCCAAAGCCGAGACCTCCTCTAATCAGCATCAGTTGGATGTCAGTGGGGTAAAACGCCAGCTGGAAATTGGCTTGGAGAATATCAAAAACAGGGTTAATGTTCAAGTTGAAGAAACCAAGGCGAATCTCAACCGTCAGGTCGATCTTGATCAGATCAGCAAAGCTGAACTCGAAAGAGCAAAGTTTAAGCTCGATCAGGAATTTATTGATTTCAATCGCCGGCTTGAAGCGGAATCAAAGTCAATTAAAGATCAAGTTGCTGCAGTCAGCGATAAGTTAGCAGGAGCATTAACACTCTTGGCACACACAAACCTCGCGGAACAGGTGTCAAAAGATATGGCGCCAATCGTTGCTCTTGGGGGAGGAAATGCCGAAGATATGTTTAATAAATTTGTTACCGGCACTTTTATGCAGGATCTTCTTGCGCGAACCCGCAAGGATAATAAGTCTGTAGAAGATTAATAAATGTACTCAGATAGTTTCAGAGTTCTTTACTACCCTCCGGTTTAAACGGAGGGTAGTTTTTTATATTAAAAAATTTTCTGTCTTTTCACTCAAAATGAATCGTTGCGGATTGGCGATGGGAGAGTTTTTGTTGGAGGATGGGGTATCTGTTGAGCAAGGGATCTTTTTCAATCATATTTTTGACTTCGGCGCGGGCGGCTTCAACCATTTTGATATTTTTGATGGCTTCCATGCCGATGTCGGAAATGCCCCATTGTTTTTGGCCGTAGAGTCCGCCGGTACCGCGGAATTTGAGGTCAAATTCCGCGAGTTCAAAGCCATTCTTCGCTTCTTTGAGAGCTTTCAGACGATTCAAAGTTTTGTCGGTTTTTGTGTCGGCGAAGACATAACAGTAGGCTTGATGATTGCTTCTGATGACTCGTCCGCGGAGCTGGTGTAGCTGGGCTAAGCCAAATCTTTCGGCGCCTTCAAGCACTATGATTGTGGCATTCGGAACATTAACGCCAACTTCCACCACCGATGTCGCGACGAGAATGTCAATCTTTTTATCTTTAAAATCATTCATAACTTTTTCTTTTTCCGAAGGTTTCATTTTGCTGTGCAAAATGGAAATTTCGTATTCGGGGAAAATATCTTTTTTCAGACGTTTGGCTTCTTCTTTGACTGATTTGGCGAGTAGCGCCATTTCTTTTGCCGGATCGGGCTCGTCAATTCTCGGACAGATGACATAAGCTTGTCTTCCGTCTTTTAGTTCCGCTCTGATTTTTTCGTAAGTTTTATCACGGTCTATTGGCAAGACAATTTCTGTTATTATCTTTTTCCTGCCCTCGGGCATTTCATCAAGAAGCGTCAAATCCAAGTCGCCGTATATCGTGAGAGCTAATGTGCGGGGAATCGGAGTCGCGGTCATTGACAATAAGTGCGGAGCGAGTAAACTTTTTTTCGCCAATTTCTGTCTTTGCGCCGTGCCGAAGCGGTGCTGTTCATCTATTATGACCAGCGCCAAACTTTTAAAGTTCACGGTTTTTTGTATCAAAGCGTGAGTGCCGATGAGTATTGGAATTTCTCCGTTCGCCACCCATTTGAGAAGCTGGGTTCTTGAGATATCCGTCCAGCCGAGTGGATTCACTTTTGAGGGAAACTTCCTGCACCCGCTGCCGGTGATAAGTCCGATATTTATATTTAAATAGGAGAAATATTTTATGAAAGATTCGAAATGCTGAGTGGCGAGAATTTCGGTCGGCGCCATATAGGCGGTTTGCAAACTCCCGAAATCTTGCCCTTTTGGACGAGTGGTCGACGTGGCGTAGACAGCGACTGCCGCGACGGCGGTCTTGCCGGAGCCGACATCGCCTTCAAGCAAGCGCGACATCGCTTGGCCTTTTTTAAAATCAGCGAGAATGTCTGCAATCGCTTTTCTCTGCGCATTCGTCGCTTTGAATGGGAATCTGCCGATAAAATCCTCCAAATCTTTTTCATCCTTGTCTATGACGGGAGCCGGATTTTTCCTATACTCAATCCTTTCTTTCTGCTTTTCAAGCTGGATGAAAAATATTTCTTCAAACGCAAGACGCTTTCTTGCCGACTCCGCGTCCTTTATTCTGTGAGGCGAATGAATCCAGACAAGGGAAGTTTTCAGGGATGGCAAGCTGTATTTTTTCAAAATTTCTTCGGGAATCGGGTCTGTTATCTCATCAAGAACTCCCAGACTAAATGCTTTCTGTATCTTATGAAATATCCAATTTGAAGTAATGCCTCTGCTCTCCTCATATACGGGATAAAGCGTGTAATCTTCTTTTTTTTCGCCAAAGAGAGAATCGCCGACACCAATCGGCAATCTGGAAACTGTCTCAATTTTCGGATTGCTCATATACAGCTCGCCTTTTCTTTCCGAAACTTTTCCTTCGGCTTTGACTAGGGCGTTCTCGCCGATCATCTTGGCGAGATAGGGCTGATGGAACCAGATCGCTTTTATTTTTCCCGACTCGTCTTCTATGAAAGCTTCCGCCATCGGTATCTTTTTGATATACGCCTTGCTAGTTTTGAGTCCGCTTATTTTTCCGAAAATCACGACATTGTCTCCGCCGACAAGCGAGCCGATGTTTTTCATACTGGAAGTGTCGCCGTATCTGACAGGGAAGTGATAGAGCAAATCTTCAATAGTCCTAATGCCGAGCTTTCGGAGCGCTGTCTTCTGAATTTCAACAAGACGGAAATTTTCTTCAATCAGAGAATTTAGCTTCATTTATTTTTTTCACTCTTCTATTTTACGATGATCGTTCCGTACATTCCCGCTTTAGTGTGGTTGTGATATTTCCATTCGCCGATTTTCGTGAAAGTAAATTCATAAATTTCTCCGCTTGGAATATTTCTTTTTGGGTCAAATTCTGGATATGCCGTATGAGACGGATGCGGTCCGGAAGCAACCCACATTCCACCGCTGCTATTGTTTGCGAATTTAACCGTCTCGCCGAGTTTGATTTCCAAAGAAGACGGGCTGAATCCTTTGTCCGTGTAATTCACGATATGTTTGGAAATCTCCGCGCCGACTGATGTTTGTTCATGATTCACCATTTCTTCTTCGGTCATCCCCTCCATTCCGCTTGCCGTCATTTCTAATGATGAGCTTTGAGTTTGCGCTTGCTCTTGAATTGTTGGAGCTTGGGCGGGCGATTTTTTAACGGCAAAATATATTCCAATAATTGCCAATATTATGATGATAAAAATGATTAATTTACTTTTCATATTTTTATTTACTCACGCGTTAAAATTCTTTGACGCGCGAAGCCAGTTAATTTGAATAATGATATTATGATACTATTATTTCGATAAAATTAAAAGAAGAATATGAAAAATTTAAGAAAACAAATAATCCTGATTGTGCTTGACGGTTGGGGTTACAGAGAGGAGAAGAAAGACAATGCGATAGCTGAAGCGAACACGGCTTTTTTTGATCAACTTTGGAATAACTATCCGCATGCTCTGCTTGAGGCGAGTGGTTTGGCTGTCGGTCTTCCGGAAGGGCAGATGGGCAACAGCGAAGTCGGACATACCGCGATCGGCGCCGGGAAAATTGTAAATACTGATCTGGTGAGAATAGGGAAGGCAATAGAGAATAATGAATTCGCGAAGAACCCCGCTTTTGTGGAGCTATTTAATCATGTGAAAGATAATGATTCGGTTTTGCATATTCAAGGGCTACTGGGTATTGGCGGAGTGCATAGTCACAGCGATCATCTATACGCTTTTCTAAAGGCGGCTAAAGAGAACGACATCAAAAAAATCGCTTTGCACTTATTCACCGACGGCAGAGATACGGCGCCCCAGAGCGCTTACGGATATTTATCAGAATTGGAAAATTTTCTGAAAGATTCGGGCATAGGTTTTATCGCGAGCGCTTCGGGAAGATTCTACGCGATGGACAGGGACAACAATTGGGAGAGGCTAGAGAAAGCCGAAGACGCGCTTTTTGAATGCAAGGGCAATATCTGCGCGGAAAGAAAACCATCGGAAGTCGTCAAAGAACTTTACAGCAAAGGAATTTTTGACGAGCATATTGAGCCGATTGTTTTTGTGGATGAGAACGGAAAGAGTTATCCGATAAAAGACAATGACGGAGTATTCTTTTTCAATTTCAGGGCCGACCGCGCGAGGATGCTTTCAAAGAAAGTCTGCGACAAAGCCGAAGGGTGCAACATACTTTTCGTAACGCTTACTCAATACGACAAGAATTTCAATTGCCTTGTCGCTTTCCCGCCGGAAGTCATTGAGACGACGCTCGGCAACGAAATTTCCAAAGCTGGTCTCACTCAAGTCCGCATCGCCGAGACTGAAAAATTCGCTCACGCCACTTATTTTTTAAACGGCGGCAGAGAAGAGCCTTATGCGGGAGAAAAAAGAATTCTTATTCCAAGCCGAAAAGATGTGAAAACACACGATATGGCGCCCAAAATGCGAGCGGAAGAAATCGCTGACAAGGCGATTGAGGAAATAAAAAATGGCGCTGATTTTATTTTCGTAAATTTCGCCAATGCCGATATGGTCGGACACACGGCGAATCGTGAAGCGATAATTATAGCGATTGAAGAATTGGATAAACAGCTCAAACGAATTTGCGATTCTACTGAAGGCAAAAACTCAATCATCTTCATAACAGCCGACCACGGCAATGCTGAAATCAACATTGATCCGGAAACTGGAGAAAAGCACACTTCCCACACCACAAGCCCCGTGCCGATAATCATCACGGATAAAAATTTGAAACTACACAGCGGCGCTCTTGCCGACATTGCTCCAACCATTCTCAAACTTTTCGGAATAGAAATACCAAGGATGATGACAGGCAAAATTTTGACTGAATAAACAGGAAAATTTGATAAAAATTAATTTTTATGTTTAAATAAATTAAATTTAAATTCGCACAATAAAATGTGCGGCAGTTCTTTTTGGATTTTTAAAGAAAGGGGTATGTTATGTTTATATCTGTTAAGTCTGTAATGAAAAGAATATTGAGTTTTTGCGGTCAAACTCCAATTAAAGAGGTTAGAATAATTTCTTTAATAATAATGGCAATTTTCATTATTCTTGAGGGGTATAATTTGATTAATATCAATACCTTCGTATCAAAGTATCCGTACTTATTTTTGTCGGGTGTATTGTATTTTTTCGTCTGCGCAATTTTTGAAGGTCATTCGCTTTTAGACACAGACAGAGGCGGCGTCGACAGTTAAAAATTTATCTTTAACATTGCGGCAAGAGTCACTCTTGCCGCTTTTTCATTATATGTTTCAAAAATTGAAAATATAAGGTATCATATTGGAATTATGATAAGCACAGGGAAATTGCAGCTGATTTTTTTTATGATTCTGACGGCGAGCGTTTCCGTGCTGGCTTTTTTCATATTTAAGCCTTATATCGCGCCGATATTTTTGGCCGCCATTATAGCTATCGTATTTTATCCTTTTTATAAAAGACTGCTAAAAGTTTTAAAAGAAAGAAAATCACTCGCGTCTCTTGCGGCGGTTCTTATCGTGCTCGGCGCGATCTTAATCCCATCAATTTTCATCGGAATCGCGCTTTACAAGGAAGCGACATCTTTTTATTTTAATGTGTCCTCTATGCAGTCCGGCAATGAAGGTCTGCTGAGCATGATCACGAGCTTTACCGAAAAGAAGCTCAGCGTTTTTATGCCGGAAATTTCTATTGACATAGGAGAATATTTACAGAAGGTTTCAAGCTGGATGGTCGGGCATTTGGATAACTTTTTTTCCAGCTTCTTTCGGATTTTGATAGGATTACTGCTTATGATTATTTCTTTGTTCTATTTCTTAAAAGACGGTGAGCGAATGGTAAAACGTTTGGTTTCGTTGAGTCCGCTTGCCGATTCTTATGACGAGCAAATAATGAAGAAGGTCGGATTGTCAATAAATTCAATCGTGAGAGGCTCCCTTATTATCGCTCTTGTGAAGGGCTTCTTAACCGCTTTAGGGTTCGCGATTTTTTCCATTCCCAATCCGATACTTTGGGGTACAGTGACGGCTTTCGCTTCTTTTATTCCTATCGTTGGCTCGTCTATTGTGGTCGCGCCGGCGATATTGTATCTTTTCGTCACAAGCTCGCTTGCAAGTTCTATCGGTTTCGCGCTATGGGGCATTGCTTTTGTCGGACTTTCCGATAACGTTCTGTCTCCGATATTGATGGAGCGAGGAATGAAAATACATCCTTTTCTAATTTTACTTTCCATTTTCGGCGGATTGGGATTTTTCGGGCCGATAGGTTTCATAGTAGGACCTGTTGTGTTAAGCTTGCTATTCGCCCTTTTTGACATTTATCCGCTGATAACCAAAAAAATAATATATGAAAAGAACAATAATTAAATTTTTTGACAGGATTGAAGACAGAGTTCGCGCCCGCTTGAGCCATCAGGCGATATTTTATGCTTTTGTCGGAGGCGGAGCGACACTTCTTTTTTGGAGAGGGGCGTGGCGCACTTTTGATGAGATTGAGCAAATGGGAGGAATTTTTGGAATTCTGCTTTCGCCTGTTGTGTCTCTGATTTTGTCCATTGTCATTTTACTGATGACGGGACTTTTCGTCTCGGTCTTTATCGGAGAAATGGTAATCCTCTCCGGCCTTAAAAAGGAAAAAAAAGTTTTTGACAAAACCGAGTCGGAAGTCAGAGGAGAAGGCAACTTGCTTGTGGAAATTAAATCAGAAATGGAAAAATTGGCGCGAGAAGTATCCGACATAAAAGAAAGCATAAGAAAAAACGAAGATTATGAAAGAAATAAAGATAGCAACACACAATAAGCATTTTCATCCGGATGACGTCTTCGCTGTAGCGGCATTATCTATTTTGCTCAAAGAACCTTTCAGTGTTGTAAGGACGAGAAATCCTTTGATAATAAAAAGCGCCGATTATGTCGTGGATGTCGGCGGGGAATACGATGCTGAAAAAAATCGTTTTGACCATCATCAAAAAGGCGGAGCGGGGACAAGAGAGGATGGGATTCCTTACGCTTCGTTCGGATTGGTGTGGAAAAAATACGGTGCTTCCATTTGCGGTTCGGAGGAGATTGCCGGGATGATTGAAAAAAAGATTGTTGAACCGACTGACGCCGAAGATAACGGAGTTGATATCATCAAGCCTTTGTTTGAAGGTGTTTATTCTTACTCGTGCTTTAGGGTTATTTCATCTCTGAATCCGACATGGAAAGAAAGAGACAATGACCGAAATAAATTATTCGCCAAAGCCACTCAATTTGCCAAAGAATTGATTTTAAGAGAACTGGAAATAGCCCGCCATTTTGTTGAAGGCAGGGAATTCGTGGAAAGAGCCTATGATTCCGCCGAAGACAAGAGACTGATTATTTTGGACAACGAATATTCTTGGAAAGAAGTTATTAATAATTATAAAGAGCCTCTCTTCATGATAGAGCCTAATTTTGAAGCGGGGACATGGGAAATTATCGCGGTGCGAAGCGATATTAATTCTTTTAAAAATAAGAAAGATATGCCGGCAAGCTGGGGAGGAAAGGGGGACGAGGAACTGGCTTTGGAAACAGGAGTTTCGGATGCGGTTTTTTGCCACAGAAACCTTTTTATCGCAGCCGCCCGCTCAAAAGAGGGGGCGATAAAGTTGGTGAAAATGGCAATAGAGAAATAATAAAAAATAAAATAAAATGGCGTTTATAGATGAATTAAAAGTGCATATCAAAGCTGGAGTCGGAGGAAACGGCGTCGTGAGATGGCGGCACCTGAAAGGCAAGGAGTATTCCGGCGCCGCTGGCGGCGACGGAGGAAAAGGGTCCAATGCGTACGTCAAAGCGTTAAGAGATGTGAGCATTCTTGCCAGATATAAAAATATCAAGAACTTTGAGGGAGAGAATGGCGAAGACGGAATGAAAGACAGCAAGCATGGCAAGAGTGGCAAAGATTTGATTATTGAATTGCCAATAGGTTCGGTCATAACAAACTTAAGCACTGGCAGGAAAGTCCACCTTCTAAAAGAGGGAGAAACAATTTTACTTCTTAAGGGCGGAAACGGCGGCTATGGCAATGAACATTTCAAAGCTTCAACCAATGTGACACCGAAGCAGTCCACAAAAGGCAAGCAGGGCGAAGAGGCGGATTTTTTAATAGAGTTGGAGCTTATCGCCGATGCCGGATTTGTCGGACTTCCGAATGCCGGCAAGTCCAGCCTCTTGAACGAGCTCACTAAAGCCAAGTCTAAAGTCGGCAGCTACGCTTTCACGACTCTTGAACCTTATCTTGGAGATATGGAAGGATTTATCTTGGCTGACATACCCGGACTTATTGAAGGCGCTTCGGAGGGGAAAGGACTCGGACATAAATTTTTGAGACACATAAAGCGAACTAAGACAATACTCCATTGCATTTCAGTGGAAAATGAAGATATTAGGCATTCCTATAATACCATCAGAAAAGAACTTGAGAATTACGACGCGGATCTGGTAAATAAGAAAGAAATCGTGATTCTTACAAAAACGGATTTAGTCGACTCCAAATTCATTGATAAGGCGATTAAAGAAATTTCAAAAGAGAATCCGGATATTTTGTCCGTGACGGTTTATGACAACGAGTCAATAAAAGAATTGAAAGACTCTCTGATAAAGATAATTAGAAGCATTTAATTTCAATCATCAATGAGCTATAAGACTACAATAGGATTGGAGATACACGCGGAACTGAAAACCAAGACGAAGATGTTCTGCAACTCAAAGAATGACACGGAGGAAAAAAATCCTAATGTGAATATCTGCCCGATATGCATGGGACATCCGGGAACATTGCCAGCGATAAACAAAGAAGCGGTTAAGAAAGTGCTCAAAGTCGGAGTGGCGCTTGGGGCGGAGCTCGCGGACTTTAGCGAATTTGACCGGAAAAATTATTTTTACCCCGACATTCCGAAAGGTTATCAAATAAGCCAGTATAAATATCCTCTTGTGAAAGGCGGAGAACTAAACGGAGTGAAGATAACGAGAGTCCATCTTGAAGAAGACACCGCAAAATCTTCTCACGACGCAGAAGATTACAGCCTAGTGGATTTCAACAGGGCGGGTATTCCTTTGATGGAGCTTGTGACAGAGCCGGTCATTCACAGCGGTTCTGAAGCGGCGGAATTTGCCAAAGAATTGCAATTATTGCTCCGCTATCTCGGCGCGAGTGATGCCAATATGGAAAAAGGCGAGATGAGAGTGGAAGCAAATGTGTCAGTAAGTAAGAGCGATATTTTTGGTGTAAAGGTAGAAGTCAAGAATCTCAATTCTTTCAGGGCGGTTGAAAAGGCGGTAGCTTATGAAGTTGAAAGGCAGATTGCCGTGATTGAAAGCGGAGAGAAAGTCATTCAAGAGACCAGAGGCTGGGATGAGAATAAGCAGAAAACTTTCTCCCAAAGATTGAAAGAAGAATCCCACGATTACCGATATTTTCCCGACCCGGATCTGCCCAAACTAAAAATAAGCGAAATTCTGGAATTCAGCGAAGAGAATTTGCGGAAAGAATTGCCGGAACTGCCGTGGGAGAAAAGGGAAAGACTGGAAAAAGAATTTGGCTTGAAAGATGAGGCGATTGAAATATTTACGCAGGATATGGCTTCAGGCGAGTTTTTTGAATCAGTGGCATTCCACTTGGAAACCGAGTTTCCAAGTTCAAGTCCACTTGGAAACCGAGTTTCCAAGTTGGCGGATGCTATCTTGCTTGCTTCCAATTATATTATTTCTGATTTGTCCGGACTGATGAAAGATAAAAATATTTCATCTAATGAATTAAAAATAGAGCCGAAAAATTTCGCCAAGCTCATCAAGATGGCGGCTGACGGAGAAATTTCATCTAGGGCGACAAAAGATGTTTTGAAAATTATGTTTGATGAAGGCGGGGACCCGGAAAAAATCGTTAAAGAAAAAGGCTTGGCGCAAACTTCCGACAATTCTTTCATAAAAAATATAGTTGAGGATGTTGTAAAAAATAATCTCGCCGCTGTTGAAGAATTTAAAAACGGCAAAGAAAATTCCCTACAATTTCTCGTAGGGCAGGGGATGAAGATTAGCAAAGGCAAAGCCAATCCCGGAGCTTTGCAAAAATTGCTGAAAGAAAGATTGGGGAAATAAAAAGCCCATTGATGCAAAAAGCACCAATGGGCTCTAGGTTGGCAATTGTGAGCAGGTTATTTTACAGCGGGTAAATAGTGGTATTGTTTCCCAATGTATACAGTATAGGGCGTATCCTTGGGGATATTGATAATTAGAGTGTCGCCTTGTTCTTTTATTTCAGGAACGACCCACTCGTAACCATGTATCCAATTATCACCGGCAATGTTTGTTAGCCCCTTAACTATTATTATCCTGTCATCATAGTTAAGATTGATCTCCTTTGCTAAAACCAGAAGACTGGGATCAAGGTGAGTACTCACGTGCCTGCATATTATCAGCTGAACCATATTTGTTCCTGTTTCGTCTGTTTTTAGAAATTCTCCACCTTCGTCACAACCGGCAATAACTGAAATAGCCACAAAAAACAACACATGCAATAATAAACATTTCCATATAGTACACCTCCTTTTTGCCAAAAATTTTTATTCAAAAATAAATTCAACTTTCTAAAAATTCACTACATAGGAATAAGAATAAATACTTTTACAATATTAAGCGCGACCAATACAAAATAGACCGCTCCGCCAAATGGCAAGATGCACATTGCTCTGCAGAATATTTTAAAACCGAGGTCAGCGTCTCGGCTGAAAAATATTACCATTATTCCAAAAGCAATGAAGATTCCGGCGAACATCCAAGCCATCATTTCAAGGTTCATATTAAAATCTCCTTTCAAACTCCCTTCAAAATTTCCAGTTGAATTAGAATTCAATTTTCTAAAAAAAGACTAGCATATTCTTACATTTTTGTCAAATTTCCTTTTATGAATAAATGCTTATATAATTAACAGCAACTTAACAATAATTTTATTTTTCAGATGAAAAAAACACGAGTGGCTATAAATGGGTTTGGGAGAATCGGGCGGGCGTTTTTAAAGATTGCCAAAGACAGGAAGGAGATTGATATTGTTGCTATAAATGATCTCGGCGATGTGGAAAATTTCGCTTACCTTCTCAAATACGACACTGTTTATGGGAAAAGCGATTTTGATATCAGGACGGAGAAGACGGCAGACGGGAATGTTTTGATTGTTGACGGAGAAAAGATTCAGTATTTTAGCGAAAAAGAACCGAAGAACCTTCCGTGGAAAAACTTGGATATTGATGTTGTTGTGGAATCATCCGGATTTTTCGCGAGTTATGAAAAATCAAAAGCGCATTTGGATGCCGGCGCAAAGCGCGTGGTAATATCGGCGCCGGTCAAAGACGAAGCAGTCGGAATTATCGGAGAAACGATCCTTCTCGGAATAAATGAAGACAAGCTCAAAGGTTGCGACATAAGCTCCAATGCTTCCTGCACCACGAACGCTGGCAGTCCGATTATCGCCATATTGGACGAGAAAATCGGCATTGAAAAAGCAATATTGAATACCGTGCACGGATACACCGCCAGCCAGTCGCTTGTTGACTCTCCCAGCAAGAAAGATTTGCGCGAAGGCCGCGCGGCCGCGATGAATATCGTCCCGTCTTCAACCGGCGCGGCAATCGCTATGACTAAAGCCTTCCCGTCTTTGGAAGAAAAATTTGACGGCGTATCGGTAAGAGTGCCGGTCGTGGCAGGGTCGCTTGTTGACATAACTTTTATCGCCAAGAGAAATACGACCGTGGAAGAGGTTAACGAAATACTGAAGGTCGCTTCAGGAGAGGCCCGTTGGGAAAATATTTTTTCCGTGACGGAAGAAGATCTTGTGTCTTCTGATATTTTAGGGACCAGTTTTGCTTCAATTGCCGACCTCAAATTTACCAGAGTCGTGGATGGAAATTTGGTCAAAGTTCTGGCATGGTATGACAATGAAATGGGGTACGCTTATACTTTGGTTGAGCATGTGATAAAGAGCGGAAATTACATTTAAGCTTGCTATTGTAAAATTATGACAGAAATTATACCGGCGATTTTGCCGGAAGACATTGATGATTTGAGGGAAAAGCTTTCTTTGATTTCAGGAATTATTCCTTTGGCGCAGATTGATGTGTGCGACGGCAGATTCGCGCCGACAAAAACTTGGCCTTACAAGAAAGGCGTTGACGAGACTTTTTTAAGAATTGTCGGACAAGAGGAGGGCTTTCCTTTTTGGGGCAGTGTTGATTTTGAAGCTGATCTTATGGTGAAGCATCCGGAAAATATTGTTGATGATTGGATCTCCGCCGGTGCCAAGAGAGTCATAATCCATATTGAGTCAACGCCGGATCCGCTTTCGCTTTTTCAAAAAATTAAGCTGGAATACGGAGCCTCGGATGAATCGTCTTACGGGGTGGAGACTGGAGTTGCTTTGAATATAGAAACTCCGAATGAAGAGGTTTACGAGCTTTTAAGCGAGGTTGATGATGAGGGTGAGCCGGCAATAGATTTCGTTCAATTTATGGGAATTGAGAACATCGGATATCAAGGAGAGCCGTTTGACGAGAGAGTGTTTGAAAAAATTCGCGAATTGCGCGAGAGGTTTCCTGATATTATAATAAGCGTGGACGGCGGAGTGTCTTTGGAAAATGCTTCCGAGCTCATAGAAGCGGGTGCGAACAGGCTGGTGTCCGGCTCGGCGATTTTTGAAAGCGGGGATATCGCGGGGACGGTTGAAGTATTCCAGAATATCGGTTAGTCATTATCTAATTTAAATACAATTATAAATTTTTTATGAAAAAAGAAACGAAAAAAATCACAATCGGAGATTTGGCCGTGATAGTCAGTAGGGGTTTTAACGGTGTCGATGAGAAATTCAAGGAAGTCCACAAGAAGATGGACAAGGGTTTTAGCGATGCCCGTAAGGAAATAGAAGATCTCGCGATAATGACGGGAAGAGGTTTTGAAGATGTCGATAGAAGATTTGGAGATTTGGAAGAAAAATTATCACGCAAAATTGATGGATTATCCAATAGGATTGATGATCTGTCCTTGAATCGCGCCACTCGGGAAGAGCTGAAAATATTGTCCGTTCGGGTGGAGAAAGTTGAGAAAAAAGTCTTTAAATAAAATAAAAATGGCGCACCTATCCGATGAACAAATTAAAAAACTAGAAGCGACGGCGAACACGATTCGCCAGGATATTATCGCTATGCTTTTGGAGGCGAAAACAGGACATTCAGCCGGGCCACTCGGAATGGCTGATGTTTTTACTGTCTTATATCACACTGACGCTATTAAACATGACCCGAAAAATCCGGATTGGGAGGAGAGGGATAGAATCGTTTTGTCCAACGGCCACATTTGCCCTGTGCTTTATGTGGCGATGGCGCGCGCCGGATATTTTTCGGTTGAAGAGTTAAAAACTCTGCGGAAATTTGGGACAAAATTGCAAGGTCATCCGCACCGGCTTGTTTTGCCCGGATTAGAAACGAGTTCCGGTCCGCTTGGTTCTGGTCTTTCACAGGCCGCCGGTATGGCCTATGCGTTGAAAGCCGATAAGAAAAAAAATCAGGTTGTCTGCTTGATGGGCGATGGCGAGCTTGATTGCGGTCAAATTTGGGAAGCGGCGATGTGGGCGGGGAAAAACAAGCTGGATAATCTTACGGCGATAATAGACAGGAACAATATTCAGATAGATGGATTTACGGAGGAAATAATGCCACTTGAGCCATTAGATGAAAAATTTCACGCTTTCGGCTGGCATGTTTTGGAAATAAATGGCAATGACATCAGAGCCGTTTACGACGCTGTTTTCCAAGCCAGGGCGATTTTTGAAAAACCGGTTTGCATTATTGCTTACACCATCCCCGGCAAAGGCGTGGACTTTATGGAGCAAGATTTCAACTGGCACGGCAAACCGCCGAATAAAGAGGAGGGGGAAAAGGCCTTGCAAGAATTAAGAACTCTGGGAGGAAAAATCAGCGGGGAGTAAATAATGAAGAAAAAATCAAACAATTACGCATATATAGACGGCGCGAACTTACACAGAGGTATTGCCGGTTTTGGCTGGAAATTGGATTACAGGCGATTCAGAGTTTGGTTGTCTGAAAAGTATGGCGTTTCGCATGCTTATATTTTTATCGGACTTATTGCAAAATACAGTGATTTATATAAATATTTACAAGAGTGTGGATACACTATTGTTTTTAAAGAAGTTGTGTACGATAGCGATGGCAAGCCTAAAGGTAATTGTGATGCGGATCTTGTTTTGCAGGTGGCGCGTGATACTTATGAAAATAAATTTGACAGTGCGATTATTGTTTCAAGTGATGGCGATTATGCTAGTTTGATTAAATTTCTTCAAGAAAAAAATAAATTAAAGGCAATACTCTCTCCAAGCGTTCCCCAAAAATGTTCCATCTTATTAAAAAGAACCAATGCGCCAATTACATATTTAAGTGGTGTAAAAAATAAAATATCTTTGAAAAACAAAGAAAAAGCCCCCATTAAGGACGAGCCTTAACGGGGTCTTTTTCGTGGTGATATTAATAATATACAGGAAGCAAAAAATATGTCAAACTTATCAAATAATCAAAAATTTATGCCTAACCAAAAAGGATTTTCAAAAATAGCAATAATTATTATCGTCTTGATTTTAATCGGCGTGCTGGGCTATATGAGATTTATAAAAAAACCAGTCAGCCTTGATGTGGGTAACCAAGTCCAATTAACTGAAAAGAAACAAATAGAAACAAAACAAGTAATTAAAACGGACACAGAAAGTTCTCGTGAAGCGCTTGTTTCTTATTTTAATTTGCTTAATAAAAAACAATACAGCGATGCGGTAAAATATCACGGTAGCGGATATGATTATCTTAAAAACTGGAACTCTGGTTTAGGCTTAAAAAGCAATGATTATGAATCTTTAATAAAGAATGGGTGCGAGGTAAACGGACTGCAATGTTTAAAGATAAAGATGATTTTGAATCAACAAAAAATTTCAGAAACAGATTTTAAATTCATAGTGCAATTTGAAAATAACGACGGAACACTTTTTGAACAAATTAATGAAGATGAAAATCAGTCATTAACGAAGGCAGATTTTGAATACATTGTTAGAAAAACTAATAATCAATTTTTAGTAATAACACAGCCGGTATATTCACAATAATTTTGTAAAATGATAAACCCAAACCTAAAACTTAATCCGAAATTGTTTAAAGAGGATATTGAACAAGTGCCGACTCGTTTTGGCTATGGGGAAGGGTTGGTGATTGCCGGAAAGGAAAATCCGAATGTCGTGGCGCTTTGCGCCGATTTAACCGATTCCACCCGCACTTCGGTTTTCAAAAAAGAATTTCCGGACCGGTTCGTGGAGGTTGGCATCGGGGAGCAGAATATGGCGTCGCTCGCGTCCGGAATGGCGGCGGTCGGCAAAGTTCCATTTATCTCTTCTTACGCTATGTTTTCGCCCGGCCGAAATTGGGAGCAGATAAGGACGACTATTTGTTATAACAATCAAAATGTCAAAATTGCCGGAGCTCATAGCGGCGTGTCCGTCGGCCCCGACGGCGCCACTCATCAGGCGATAGAAGATATGGCTATCACGCGGGTTGTTCCCAATATGATTGTCATCGCGCCTTGTGATGCTATTGAAGCGAAAAAAGCGACCATCGCCGCAGCCAGACACAAAGGTCCGGTCTACATCAGATTTACTAGAGAAAAAACGCCAGTGATGACGACGGAAGAAACGCCTTTTGAAATCGGAAAAGCGGAAATTTATCGGGAAGGAAAAGATGTTTCCATTATCGCCTGCGGGCCATTACTATATGAAGCTTTGAAAGCGGCGGAAGAATTGGCCAAAGAGGGAATTGAAGCGGAGGTGATAAACAATCACACCGTGAAGCCGATGGACAAAGAAACTATTTTGCAATCGGTCAAAAAAACCGGCTGTGTCGTTACTATAGAAGAGCATCAAGCGGCGGGCGGTATGGGCTCGGCTGTCAGTGAAATTTTGTCTCAAAACCACCCCGCGCCGATGGAAATAATCGGCGTCAAAGACCGCTTCGGCGAATCGGGAGAGCCCCACCAACTTTTAGAGAAATTTGGGCTTACCGCTCCTTTTATAAAAGAAGCTGTTTTAAAAGTAATCAAAAGAAAAATTAAATTAAAAGGTTAGGCGGGCAGGCAAACTAACTCTTGGAAAAATTCGGATTGACGGCGGAGAATATTATTGAGGCTGCAAAGAGAGTTATCAAAAGGAAGTAGTTAAAAAATAAAATTTAATTTTCCTTGACAATAATACTAAATTAGTGCTAGGTTTTATGTGGATAAATACGGGCAACAGCGTTGGCTGTTTAGTTTTTTGAAAACTTAATTAAGGAGATAAGTGATGACAATGTGGATTACAGCTGCTTTATGTCACGACAAAACACTAATGAGACTAAACAATCTGGGGGAAAAAATCAGTGACTTAACATTGAGAGGGTTGTTTTGGGGTAAAAACGGCGCTCTTTCTTTGGAAAAAGAAAGACTCAAGATTAACAGATCGCATCAATTCCATTTTACTGAATTTTTAAGCGCTGCTTCCAGCACTTATTACGCCGCGAGCGGTAACGCCGCTTCCCGCATCAAAGAAGAAAAATTATTTTTTAAACCATTATGGTGTTGGCGCGCGTGGAGGTGTCTGCAAATAGCAGAAAAAAATTCAGACAAGTTTGCCAAATTAAGACCAATGAATGAGATGTCTCTGGGAGAATTGGATACCAGAGCCTGCGTTTTGAATAAGGCGGGGCGGCTAAGTGAAGCAATTGTTCTTCTTAGACATGGCATAAATAAGATTTCAGCCGAACGAGTTGGAACCGAACACGACCTTTGCTTGTTTCTAGTTCATGAGGCTGATGTGATTGTCGGTATGGGAAGGTATCACAAAGACAAAGAGGCGGAAGAAAATTACAAGCAGGCCATGAGATTATCGGAAGATGAAGTCATACCCATCCTTACTAGAGTAAGAGTTATGAAAAGTTACGGAAAATTCTTGGCTAGTGTAGGCCGAGCTGATGAAGCCAAATATTTACTGCATAAAGCCTATCAGTCCGCCGAAGAAAACAAACTATCTGACCAGACTGTAAAAATAAAAGCTTTGTTTGCAGGCATTAAGTAAGGCTAAGAGACGAAAACGAAAGGCGGGGGACTAAAATCTTTCGCCTTTTTTCTTTGCAAAACTGGCTGATTAGCATAAAATAAAAGCGTGGAAAACAAAGGAAAAGAAGAAGAAAATTTTTTACCTCATCTTTATGAGCCGTTGAGAATCAAAATCGCCGTTCAATATGTCCGGCAGGAAATGAGAAATTTTTTTCCGGAATTGAGAGAGGAGGTTTTGTGGCGCTCTATGGATAAGCAGATCGGAGATTGGGATAAAAAATTGGGAATAAGAAATTTTTGGAACGCCGTTCATGGTATTTCAATAGGTTTTCGGTTGAAGAGTCTGGTGCCATGGATAACTTCCTTAAACATAAAATGGAAAGAAAAGGAGATGCCTGTAAAAGATTTATGGTTTGGCGGGCAATTCGGTCCGATAAAAGAAATGAAATGCTCCCGATCGGCAGCCGAAGTCAAAGATAAAATTTTTTGGACAGAAAACAGGGAAATTTTGAACAAGAGCATAAAAATCTTGAAAGAGAAAAAAGACGAAACGGCTCCGAGAGATTATTTTCCTATTTTTGTAATAAAGAAAAAAGAGAAACTTACGGTAATTGACGGCAATAGGCGGTTATTGCAGGCGATCGTTGATAAAAAAGAAAATATATTGGCGACGATAGGAGAGCCGATCGCGGAGCCGCCTATTTTTGAACATTGGGTTCCGACTTCTTTGCTTGTTGACCTTGTCTTTTGGCATAAGCGACAAACGGAATCCGAAAAAGACACGAAAGAAATAACTGCCCGAATGATCGTTGAGCTGATTAAAGATTCATCCGCCGGACGCATAGAATTTGAAGAAAGAGCCGTTCATAAAGACGATGAAGTTCATTTAAAACTGGCAGAATCGGTCGCTAAAATTCTAAACGACAATAAATAACTTATGCGCCCCGAATTACGAAATGCAAAAAATTCAGGTCTGGTTGAGCAAAAACATTCAAAAGACAAATAGCTTTTGCGACCCGAGGACCTAAATTTTTGCATTTCGTAATTCGGGGTTATGTGGATAACTTAAATTATGCCCATTTTTAGATGTGTGCTAAAATTAACCAATTAAAAGTCAAAAAAATCTTTATTAGCAAATCATTAATTATTTTATATGAGTAAAAATTTGAATAAGTTTCTAATTTCAGTTTTCGCGGTTTCAGCTATCGCATTCGGCGCTTTCCACAATGACACGAATGCCGGTTTTTGGGATTGGTTTAATTTAAATAAAAATAAGGTCAATAACGATTCCCAGCAAGCGGCGGCGGTAGCTAATGCTGATACGACATCTAGTTCGTCTTCCGTCAGCCTTACGGCAAAAACAGGCAACGCGCTTGATATAACTTCATCTTCCGCCAGCTTAAACGGCACGATTAATCCAAAAGGGGAGAATGTTTCCGTTTATTTCAAATACAGAAAAGAATCGGAATCAGCCGAAGCGACCAAAACTACGGAATGGATGTCCACCGGCAGCAGATCAAACGATTTTGCCGCCATCGTTAAAATTTCCGGCTTATCTTTTGGAACAAAGTATGTTTACCGATTTTACGCGTATAATTATACAAGCGGGAAAACTATCTATGGCGACTTAAAGTATTTTACCACTAAAACATCAAGCGAATCGTCAAGTTCGGTCCAAAGCTCGTCTTCTTCCGTTTCCAGCGGAGCCAGTTCCAGCAGTTCTTCCGTTCAGCAATACACGCTTAAAGTGAAGATTTCCGGCGCCGGCAAGATAACAAGCAGCGGCGGTTCCGGTGTCATAAATTGCAAAAGAACTGTTGATTCAAAAGGAAAAACGGAAATTGGCGGCGATTGCAGTGTAAAATTCAACAAAGGAGAATCTGTCATTTTAACTCCGTCAACGCCAAGCACTCAATATGAATTCGCCACATGGGCTGATGATTGCAGGGCGGCTCAAAAAGTAACTTCTTGCACAATCAAAATGAGCGGCAACAAAACCGTTTCCGCCACCTTCAATAAGAAAGGATCGGCCAATAAAGAAACTGTATCCGTCTCGGTGAGAAAAACCGGCAAGGGCGTCGGCAAAGTAGTCAGCATAAACAGTTCAGGAAAAGAAATAAGCGGAATAAACTGCGGCAGTAATTGCAGCGAAAATTATGAGCAGATTTGCGAAATAACCGCAGGAGGCAGAGGCACAGGTACTGGTTGCAGTTTGGCTTACTTTAGAGCCGTCGCGGAAAAAGGCTCCACTTTTTCCGGCTGGGGCGGTGGTTGTCTGACTTTCAAAAATGTTAAAGACCAATGCTATGTCACTTTGGACGGCGACAAAACCATAAATGCCAGCTTCAGCGAAGGAATCGACAATAAGGAAGGGAAATATTATGACCTTACGGTTACCGTATCCGAAGGCGGAAATGTTGCCAGTACCGACGGTAAAATCAATTGCAGTTCCGGCAATTCTCCCTGCGCGCACAGTTACGGCAAGAACGGCACGGTTACTTTGAAAATTACTCCCGACAGTGGATACGCTTTAGGCGAGTATTCCGGTTGCAGTAAAAGCGGAAATGTCCAAAACAACATTCTCACTTGCAAAACGAAGATGACCCAAAACAGAAATGTGAATGTTAGTTTTAAGGCGTCGGGAACATCTTCTTCCAGCTCGTCATCCAAAGCCTCTTCTTCCTCAACGGGTTCATATTCAACAGTAACCGGATCCGCGAGCAAAATAACTTCAACTTCCGCCACCCTAAACGGCACAATCACTCCGAACGGGAACAGTCTTTCTTATATCTTTGCTTATCGCAAAAACAGCGAAAGTTCATCGGCAACCAAGTACGTTCCCTCCAACACCTATACGTCAATCGGTAGCACTTCAGGCGATGTCTCCGTAAGCGCCGACATTTCCGGATTATCATCGGGGACGAAATATATTTATAGACTTTACGTATGGAATTCTAAAACAGAAAAAGTTACCAGCGGATTAGTAAAATATTTTACCACTTCATCAAGCGAATCTTCCAGCTCCAGCTCGTCTTCTTCCGTTTCCAGCGGTTCTGCCGGTTCGGTGGACTTAAAAGTCAGAGAGGTAAAGGAAAATGACCAATATGGCGATTATAGCGATTCAATTACATTGAATAACGCCAATTCCCGCGGAACAGAGTCCGCTGAATTAAAATGGACCGTTTCTAACGTTAAAAATTGTTCTTTGTCTTACGGTTCCAACGCCAAAGAACTTTCCAATACGCCGGATTCAACTAACATAATTGCAAATTCCGGAAAAGCGTATAGAACACCGGACTATACTGTTAATACATCTTCTCGCCAAACGGCGACTTACACGCTCAATTGCGCCGATACTAACGGCAATTCGTTAAGCGATTCGGCTAGCGTAACTTATTAAACTTGAAGGCAAACAAAAGCAGGTTAGATTGAGGTAATACAAAAATCGCCAGCCTCGGCTGGCGGTTTTTGTTTGCCTGATAAAGGCGCTCTGCCGTATTAAATTACTGAAAATAAACATAAAATGTGTATCTTAATTCAGCGATAGCAGAAATAGCGCAGGATTTTTAAAACATAAAATGCGGGCTCAAGGATTTTTTTATCTAAAATTTTGATGTAATATAGACTTATAAAAATAATATGAAAAATGTTGATTTGAGTAAAATTAAAAAGGCGCATTTTACGGGGATAGGGGGGGTAGGAGTTTCGGCGATTGCCAGAATGATGCTGGCGGAAGGAAAAATTGTGAGCGGGTCGGATGTTTCGGATTCGGCGATAATTGATGAATTGCGAAAACTTGGGGCGAAAATTTTTATCGGGCACAGCGCCGACAATGTCGCCAATGATGTTGATTTGCTTGTCTACACTCCGGCTGTCACGGCCGACAATCTGGAATTAAAAAAAGCCGCCAAATTGGACATCCCTACGCTTTCTTATCCGGAAATGCTCGGACTTATTTCCAAAGATAAATATACTATCGCCGTCTCCGGCGCGCACGGCAAGACCACGACGACGGCGATGATTGCGAAAATTCTTATTGACGCCGGACTTGACCCGACTGTTATCGTCGGCAGTTTATTGAAAGATCAAGGAAGCAATTTTGTGGCGGGCAAAAGCGAGTATTTTGTGGTGGAAGCTTGCGAATACAAAAAATCTTTTCTTAATCTTAATCCGAAAATTATCGTCATCACTAACATAGACAATGACCACTTGGATTATTACGGCAATTTGGAAAATATTAAAAAAGCGTTCGGCGAATTCGCGGCGAAATTGCCAAAGGAAGGGTATCTGGTTTGTGATCCAAACGATGAAAATTTGAAAGACATAATTAAAGAGGCAAAATTTAAAATAATAGATTACACGAAAGTAAACAATAATTTTAATTTAAAAATTCCAGGCGAGCACAATATAAAAAACGCCCAAGCGGCGATAGTGGCGGCGGAAATTTTGGGAGTTTATTCTAAAAAAGCGGAAAATTCTTTGGAAAGTTTTGAAGGAACATGGCGGCGGTTTGAATTTAAAGGCGAAACGAAAAACGGCGTTTTTGTTTACGACGATTACGGCCATCACCCGACGGAGATAAAAGCGACCTTGAAAAGCGCGAGGGAATTGTATCCAAAAAATAAAATTATTGCCGTGTTTCAGCCCCATCTTTACAGCCGGACGAAGAGACATTTGGCTGAATTTGGAAAAAGTTTCAAAGATGCTGATCTGGTCGCCGTTTCTCCGATTTACGCGGCGAGAGAGAAAAATGACTCCAGTATTAATTCGGAAATGCTGGCGGAAGAAATTAAGAAAAATAATCAAACGGCCATTTGCTTCAATAATTTTTCTGAAATTGAAAAATACATAATTGCAAACACCGATAAAAACAATGTTGTCATCACGATAGGCGCCGGAGATGTTTATAAAATCTCTGACAGTCTGATTGTTTCAAAATTATAATTACATTATCCTAATTTCTTAAAAACCTACCACCCCACCTCATCGGCGGGCAAGCTACAACCTTCAGTTCATTGATATTTTTCATTTATGCCGTAGAATTGTCTTATAAATTATTTTTTTAAATTATTATGTCAAAAATTTCTCTTATTTTTTCACTGGGAATAATCACTGCCGTTTTGTCGGAAACAGGTTTCTCGAGCTTATGGAAAACAATATTCTATGCGGTATTAGGAGTCGCTGTTTCAATCATCGCGCTACTTATCAGAAAGGAAATAAATTCTTTGAGACGAGCGCTTAAAGGCAAAGAACACACAATCACTGATTCCTTTGTCCAGAATAGCCATATTGATACTTACGGCAGAGCGGGGAAGACCGCAAGTGAGGGTCATACCGGACACAATATAGCTAATTAACCCCGAATTACGAAATGCTAAAATTTAGGTCTGGTTGAGCAAAAACATTTAAAAACAAATAGCTTTTGCGACCCGAGGACCTGAATTTTAGCATTTCGTAATTCGGAATAATTAAGATTTATCTGAAAAATAAAGGCTAATAATGATAATTATAAATAAATACTTTTTCGCGGGCGTGGCGATCACCGGCTCTTTTTCTTTGGCTTATTTTGTTTTCCCTTCTATATTTTCGATAAGTTACAAGCTGGCTGTTTTGCCTGGGGCGGGGATTTCCGCCGAAGGGGAATTTGCCGTTCCGGTCAAAAAAATTATTTCTCACTTGACTACGCCTTCTCAAGTCAAAGCTATATATATGACCAATTGGGTAGCGGGCGATAAAAAACTTAGAAGCAGTCTTGTGAAAATCGCCGATGATACCGAGATAAATTCCATTGTCATAGACATCAAAGACTACACAGGAAGAATCGGGTTTGAAGTTTCCGATCCGCTTTTGAAAGAGCTTGGAGCTTACGAGAGAAGAATAGCCGACATAAAAGAGTTCATAGAAGAATTGCATAAGAAAAATATTTATGTGATAGGGAGAATATCCGTTTTTCAAGACAAATATTTGGTAGGCAGACGGCCGGACCTTGCGGTCAGACGAAAGAGCGATGGGGGAGTTTGGAAAGATTTTAAAAACATAAGCTGGCTTGACCCGGGCTCAAAGGAAGTGTGGGGCTATATCGCGGCTTTGGCTAAAGAATCTTACGGCGTCGGTTTTGACGAGCTGAATTTTGATTATATAAGATTTCCTTCCGACGGAAATATGAAAGATATTTCTTATCCTTGGAGTAATGGAAAAGCAAAGTCGGAAGTCATCAAAGATTTTTTTGCTTATTTACGCGAGAATCTCGGAAACATCGGAGCGCCTCTTTCGGCGGATCTTTTTGGAATGACTACCACGAATACCGATGATATGAATATCGGGCAGAATCTTGAGAACGCTCTCAAATATTTTGACTATGTGTCGCCGATGGTATATCCGTCGCATTATCCCAAGGGATTTAATAATTATCCGAATCCCGCCACGAAGCCTTATGAAGTGGTCAAATTCGCGATGGATAGCGCCGTGAATAGGGCAATGAATGCCACTACCACCCCTCGCAAGCTTAGACCATGGCTTCAAGATTTTAATCTGGGCGCGACTTACGACGCACCGATGGTCCGCGCGCAAATACAGGCGACTTATGACAGCGGGCTTGATAGCTGGATGCTCTGGAACGCTTCCAATAGATACACGAGCGCGGCCCTTGACAATCAAGATTGATTTATATTAAGCCAAAACCGACATCACATGTCGATTTTGGCTTTTTGTGAAAGGCGAGTATAATTTCAGCAAGATGAGCAACAATAGAATCACATATTTTGCGGAGACGGACGCGAGGAACAAAAGAACTCCTTTTGGAATAAGAGAAAATGACAGAAGCCGGCATTTGTATGTCATCGGCAAAACAGGTATGGGCAAGTCAACCCTGCTTGAAAATATGGCTGTTCAGGATATTCAGAACGGAGAGGGTATGGCGTTCATTGACCCGCACGGAAAGACGGCGGAGCTTCTCTTGAATTATGTCCCGCAAGAAAGAATCAAGGATGTTTTGTATTTCGCGCCGTTTGATATGGAACATCCGATTTCTTTCAATGTGATGGAAGATGTCGGATATGACAAACGACATTTGGTAGTGAGCGGACTTATGAGCACTTTCAAAAAAATCTGGCAGGACGCGTGGTCGGCGAGAATGGAATATATTTTGAGCAATACGATTTTGGCGCTTCTTGAGTATCCTGGCGCGACTCTTCTCGGTGTGAACAGAATGCTTGCTGACAAAGATTATCGCAAAAAGGTTGTGGACAATATCAAAGACCTGTCGGTCAAGTCTTTCTGGGTGGACGAATTCGCCAAATATACGGACAGATTCGCCGCCGAAGCCACACCGGCGATTCAAAACAAAATCGGGCAATTTACTTCTAACCTGCTTATAAGAAACATTGTCGGTCAGGAGAAATCTTCTTTTGATATCAGGAAGATTATGGACGAAAAGAAGATACTCATAATCAACTTATCCAAAGGAAGAGTGGGCGAAGTCAACGCCAATCTTCTCGGCAGTATGCTCATAACGAAAATTTATCTCGGAGCGATGTCGCGCGCCGATGCTTCCCCCGGCGAGCTTCACAAGCTCCCAAACTTTTATCTTTATGTTGACGAGTTCCAATCGTTCGCTAATGAATCATTTGCCGATATTCTCTCCGAAGCCAGAAAATACAAGTTTAGCTTGACGATAGCGCATCAATACATAGAGCAGATGTCAGAGGAAGTCAGAGCCGCTGTCTTTGGAAATGTCGGTACAATGATTTCTTTCCGAGTCGGCGCTTTTGACGCGGAAATACTGGAGAAAGAATTCGCGCCGCAATTCACAGCTGAGGATATGGTAAATTTAGGATTCGCGCAAATTTATTTAAAACTCATGATTGATGGCGTTTCTTCCTCTCCTTTTTCCGCCGTCACTATGCCTCCGATAGCCGAACCGGAAATTTCTTTCAAACAAGATATTGTTGATAGCTCAAGAGGGCAATTCGGAAGGCCGAGAACTACCGTTGAGGAAGACATCAGAAAATGGCATGAGGTTGAGCCGAAAACAGCCGATGTATCGCGCGCGCCATTTTCAAAAAGAGAATTTAAGCCGGCAGACAGACCTTATCCGCCGAAGACGGCTTTCAGCGCCAGCCGTTTTCCCGCCGGTGAAAGCGAGGATAGACAAAAAAGAGAGCCTGCTGATTTCAAGCCAAACAATTATTTCAAGAAAGACGATGTTCCTAAATACGATAATCGGCCGAAGATTTCTGAAGAAAATTTTGAAAAACCGCAAAGCGATGATTTCGTGCCATTGAAATCGTTTAAAAATGTTGCACCTCCGACTCCGGCGGTTCCGCGCGCGCAAATTGATATTTCCATAAAAAGGACTGACGAAAAGACGGTTTACAAGCCCGAGCCGAAAAAAATTACGGAAGAAAACAAAAATCTTCTTAAGGAGGCTCTTCAATCGGCGCTAAAAACGGCTATCCCCAAGAACGATACGGAAAAAGAAAAGAGTCATCCTCCATCAAATCACAATGTTCAAAACAGCCAGCCCAAAGAAATTTCCGAAGAAACTCTTAGGAAGATGCTTGAGGTCAAAGAATAAATGATTAAAATATTAGGGAACATTCTGTGGGTATCAGATACCCACAGATACAATAATTCAAAGTAAAATAAATTAAATGATTTTTCTAATAGTGCTTATCTTTATAACTACCTTCTCCATTTTTGCCGTTCTTCATGTTAGAAATTCTGACGAAACAGAGGTTGAGATGTCTGGATTTGACATAAAAATAATAGAATAATTTGCAATATGAAAAATGAAATTTCAAAACAGTCAACCAAAAGAATACTGATTTTTTCAATCGCCTATATTCCTTTCGTGGGGGGTGCCGAACTGGCGGTGAAGGAAATTACGGACAGAGTAAACGATTTGGAGTTTGATATGATAACTTTGAGATTCAATAAAAATTGGCCGAAATTTGAGAAGATAGGGAATATCAATGTTTACAGAATATCTTCGCCAAAATTATTTTTCCCTTTCGCCGCATTTCTCAAGGCGATAAGGCTTAATATGAAAAGACGATATTGTCTTGTTTGGTCTATTATGGCGAATAGGGCGGGCTATGCCGCTTTGTTTTTTAAATTGACTCATCCGAGAGTGAAATTTCTGCTCACGCTTCAAGAGGGCGACACGACCGATTATCCGAAAAAGCGGGCCGGTTTTATCTGGCTTTTTGTCGGATTTTTGTTTAGAAAAATTTTTACGAAAGCGAATTGCGTTCAAGCGATCAGCAATTATCTTGCTGGCTGGGCCAGAAGTATGGGCAATAATGATTGCGTTGAAATTATCCCGAATGGAATAGACACGGAAAAGTCTCTAAAGTCCGTAAAGTCGAAAGCCCATAAAGTCGAAAACAAAAGTCCAAGAATAATAATCACGACATCAAGATTGGTGCCGAAAAACGGGATTGATATTCTTATTGAAGCCATATCAATATTGAAAAAAGAGGGACTGTCGGGGGAAATCCAATGTCAGATTTTAGGTAGCGGTCCGGAAGAAGAGAAGCTGAAAGAGCTTACAAGAATTTTGGGACTTTCTGACGAGGTTGTCTTTCTTGGACACATTGATCCGGAAGTCGTTTACACTTACCTCGCCAATGCTGATATTTTTGTAAGACCATCCCGCTCTGAAGGGTTAGGTAGTTCTTTTTTGGAAGCTATGGGAGCCGGTCTTCCCATCGTCGGCACGGCTGTTGGCGGTATCCCGGACTTTTTAAAGGACCCAGCCGATGTTGGTGCGGACAAAGCCACCGGACTTTTTGCTAAAGTTGATGACCCTAATGATTTAGCTGATAAAATAAGAATGCTTGTGAACGATGATAATTTTTCCCAAACGATTGCTTGGAATGGCAAAAAACTGGCCACCGAAGAATATTCTTGGGATAATGTAGCGGATAAAATGAGTTTGATTTTTAGCAGACTTTGTTAAAACACTTTAAATTATGAGACGGCTTAAATTATTCGTTCGCATCTTTTTCCCGCCATTCCAGCTAATCCAAAATATTTTGTGCATTCTGTGGGTATCAGATACCCACAGACATCTACGGACATACAGACACAGATGAACAGAAAAGACCCTTTCGCAATTCAAAGTAAAATAACTTTTGATTTAATATGAGAAAAGAAAGAGAAAAAAATATTTGCAACCTTTTAGATAAAGCTAATTTCGAAAATGGCAGTTTAAGAGTGTTGGTTATCGGCACGGATAGGAATATTTTCAAGGCGGGTAGCGCCGTAAGGGATAGAATGATTGAGTATGGGAAATTATTCCAACAACTTCACATAATTATATTTACAAAAAGATTTCAGAAATTCAAATCGGAGAAAATATCTGAAAATGTCTGGATATATCCGACAAAATCTTGGACTAGATTATGCTATCCGTTCGGGGCCGTCAGAGTCGCCAAGAGGGAATTTGGCGAATTACTGCCGGAGATGATTGATGTTGTATCTGCCCAGGATCCTTTTGAGACAGGCATTGCCGGATGGCTCATCGCGAGAAAATTCCACTTGCCCCTGCAACTGCAGATACACACGGATTTTTTGAGCCCGTATTTTTGGAAGGAATCTTTCTTGAATAAAATCAGGGTTATAATCGGAAAATTTTTAGTAAAAAGAGCCGATTGCCTCCGCGTTGTCTCAAATAGAATCAAAAACTCTTTACTAAAATCTAAAACCTTCCCACCCCGCCTACAACCTAGTATAACCGTTCTGCCGATTTTCGTTGACACAGATAAGATAAGAAACACTCCGACTAATTTTGATGTCCGCAAAAAATATCCGCAGTTTTCTTTTATTATAATGATGGCTTCCCGGCTAGAAAAAGAGAAAAATATCAATTTGGCGATTGAGGCTATGAAGGATCTCGCGCGCAGTTATCCTAAAATCGGAATGGTTATCGTCGGCGATGGAAAAGAAAAGAAGAATCTGGAGCGCCTTGCCGCTAAATACAGCCTTCAAAAAAATATTATTTTTGAAGGCTGGCAGAATGATTTGATTTCTTATTACAAAACAGCCAATGTCTTTCTATCTACTTCTTTGTATGAAGGATATGGACTTACTATCGTTGAGGCGCTTGCCTCTGGCTGTCCTGTCGTCTTTTCTGATGTCGGCATAGCGAGCGAAGTTATTTCTGAAGGAGAAAGCGGTTTTGTTTGCTCCGTGAACGATAAAAATTGTTTTGCAAGAAGAATTCAAGAGATTATGGAAATACCGGGTCTGAAAGAAAGATTGGGAATCAATTCCAAAATGTCAATAAGCGAAAAATTAGTCGCGACCAAAGAAGAATATCTGTCAAAATATAAGCAGGCTATGGAGGAATGCCTGAAGAAGGATACAGAGAGATAATCAATTTCTAATTTCTAATTAAATCCCAAAAACAAAGGCAATTTTTAAACGGACTTGGATGTTTCGTTTCCAAGTAGAACCGATATCATACGTTGGTTTGACTGAGCTGAAAACTAGAAAAAAGGGTAATTTTCGTTTATTATAATAAATATGAAAATACTTATAGCTACCGGCATATACCCGCCTGACATTGGCGGGCCGGCTCAGTACGCTAAAAATATAGAAACAGTTTGGAGGAACCAAGGTCACACTGTGAAAGTCTTGTCATTTCTGTTTGAAAGAAAACTGCCAACGGGGATACGACACATTTGGTATGGCTCGCGGCTTTTGTTTCAAATGATTGGAAGCGATATGGTAATCGCACTGGACACTTTCAGTGCGGGGGTTCCGGCAGTTTTTATGGCAAAGATCTTGCGCAGGAAAATTATCGCGCGAACAGGCGGTGATTTTTTATGGGAAGCTTATGTTGAACGAACGGGAGATCTGGCGCTTCTGCGTAATTTTTACGATACTTGCATGAATAAATTATCCCGAAAAGAGCGAATGATTTTTAGACTGACACGGTATATGCTTACTCATGCGGACGGGATTGTGTTTAGTACAGCATGGCAGAGGAATATTTTCATACCCGCGTACGGAATTGATTCTAAAAAAACACATATCGTAGAGAATTACTACGGCAAAAAGGAGGAATCTTTTAATCCTGTGAGAAAAAATTTTATAGCCGGAACAAGGCTACTCAAGTGGAAAAATTTAGACCGTGTCCGCGAAGTTTTCGCATCTGAAGATGTTAAGAGGGCAGGTGTCGTGTTTGAAGAAAATAGCGAAAAATTTGAGAAATTTATGGACAGAATTTCTAATTGTTACGCCGTCGTACTCGCGTCTTTGGGTGACATCAGTCCTAATATGATTCTTGACGCTATCCGCTATAATAAGCCTTTTATCCTTACAAAAGAGACTGGTTTGTATGAAAGGCTCAAGGGCATCGCTATTTTTGTTGATCCTGAAAATGACAATGATATTAAAGAAAAAATACTTTTTCTGGCAGACGATAAAAATTATCAGGCTTCAGCAGATAAAGTCGCCACTTTTTCTTTTACTCATTCTTGGCTAGAAATATGCGATGAATTGATGAAGATATATAAAAATCTTCTATAAATTTATGGAAAAACCGTAAAATTTATGTTTAACTAATAGCAAATCATGCTCGAAAAAAATTACCAAAAAATTCACAATCGTTTCAAACGCCACGCGCCTCCTGTGATTTATAATAATGTTTTCAGGCACAGACAGGTTGTCAAATATTTGATCGCTGGCGGAACATCAACCTCCGCCGATATTTTGATTTATTCTCTTCTCATTTATTTCGCCAGTCTTTGGTATGTGGCGTCTTCGATTATTTCTTTTACGGTCGCTTTTTGGATAAGCTTCGGCCTTCAAAAATTTTGGACATTTAGGGACAGAGACACTAAAAATATGATGAAGCAGACCTATCTTTATTTATTTGTAGCGATTGTCAATTTGGGAATAAATACCCTATTAATATATCTTTTTGTCGATTATATCCACATTCACAAATTCATTTCCAAAGTTATTGCTAATGCAATGATAGCGGTTGAAAGTTTTCTCGTTTACAGGTATTTTATTTTCGCGAAAATAGGCAAAGTTGAAATTGAGGAAACTCCGCAAGAACTAAATACGCATTGATATTTATGAAGATACTGATTTTTACGCAAAAAATTGATGTTAATGATCCGGTACTCGGCTTCTTTTGCCGATGGATTGAAGAATTCGCTAAAAATTTTGAGAAAATAACTGTCGTTTGTCTGCAAAAAGGGGAATATAACTTGCCTCCGAATGTTAAAGTTTTAAGTCTGGGCAAAGACAAGCTAACAGCTTTTAAAAAAATTAAATACATATTGAATTTTTATAAACACATTTGGCGGGAAAGGAAAAATTATGACGTAGTGTTCGTCCATATGAATCAAGAATATGCCCTTCTCGGAGGAATTTTCTGGAAGATTTCCGGCAAGAAAATTTATATGTGGAGGAATCATCACTCCGGATCACTCCTCACTGATATCGCTTCAGTTTTTTGCAAAAAAGTATTTTGCACTTCTAAATATTCTTACACGGCCAAATACAAAAAAACAGTTTTGATGCCTGTCGGGGTAGACATTCAAAGATTCAAAATAAAAAATGAAATCTCAAAAATAAAAAATAGCATTTTATTCTTGGGAAGAATCGCGCCGTCAAAAAATGTTGATATTTTCGTGGAAGCACTTGGAATTCTTAAAAAGCAAAACCTGAATTTTTCCGGGGATATTTACGGAGACGTTCTACCAGAAGATGTTATGTATTTAGAAAAAATAAAATCGCGTGTGTGCGAGTTGGGATTAGAAAGTGTTTTGAAATTTCACAGTGGTGTGCCGAATCGCCAAACGCCGGAAATTTATAATTCGCACGAAATTTTTGTTAATTTAAGCTCGTCTGGTATGTATGACAAAACTATTTTTGAGGCAATGAGTTGCGGATGTCTCGCTCTTGCTTCTAATAATAATCTAAAAGGGCAGATTGATGATAGATTTATCATTGCAGAAAGAAAAGCGGAAGAAGTGACAAAGCAAATATCTATCATTTTGTCTTTATCAGAAGAGGAAAAACAAAAAATCATTTCCGACAACATAAAATTTGCCGAGATGCATAGTTTGGAAGAACTTGCCGGCAAGTTGAGTCACATTGTCAACAAATAAGATGAATGCCGTGTCATTTCACAACCTCTAATTCAAATACCAGAATTTTAACAGGAAAGAGCATATACAGGCGATTATCATAAAAATCCTGATGTTTTTTAAGCCAGTTTTTAAACCACCTTTTTATAAAATTGCATTTTACCGCTGGCCAGCCGATTGATATGTCCACTAATTTAAGCTTGAACGGCAAATTGGTGAAGGTGTGGTTGTTTTTGCAAAAATAGTTTATTGTTTTGCAGGTGAAGAAATTTTTGTGAGTAGGATCTTTATAGGCGGATGACGAGCGAAAATGGGGGACTTCTATTATTACTCTGCATCCATTTTTGCCTATTCTATGCATTTCCTTGAAAACATTCAAAAGACTGCTCGCATGTTCTATAAAGTGAAATGCCAGTATGATATCAGCGCTATTGTCTGGAATCGGCCACGGAGAAATATCTAAGTTGTGTTTTATGTCTATTGTCTTTGCTTCGTCCCAATCTACGCCGATAACACCTGGATAATGTTGCTTGCCACAACCTAGATTATATACGCGAAGATTGTCGTCAAATTTGATCTGTCGTCCGTTCGGCTGATAGATTTGCTCAATAATGTTATTATTAACCATCATATTTAATAGCTTTATTATAGTTTACAAAATCCTTTTTTCCAAATGATAACTGAAAACAAGATTGCAATTGTAATTCCCGTGCTCCGAAGAGGGGGCGGAGCGGAAAAAATCGCCTCATGGCTTTCTAAAGAGTTAGACTCGAAAGGGTGGAGCGTCCATTTCATCACTTTCTCAAGACGGGAGAATGAATACAATACAGGCGGAGTTCGCCATTCAATTTATCCTTCTTATAAACCTCATTCATTTTTCTCTTCAATTTTAAAAGCTCGAAAAATATCTAAAATATGCAAAGAAAACGACATATCCAAAATCCTTGCTTTTACCGAAGAAGCTTCTGCTGTAAGTCTGTTGGCTAAATTTTTTGGATTTAAAGGAAAAGTTTTCGTTGCCGTAAGGAACAATCCTTCCTTCCGTGGATTCTTTAGCCGATGCTTTATTAAAATATTTTATCGTTTTGCGGACAGAGTGATTGCCAACTCGCAGGGAATGGCGAATATCCTCCAGAATGAATTCAATCTTAAAGAAATTTCCGTAATTTACAATCCTTGTGATATTGGCGCAAACAGAGAAAAAGCTAAAGATATTTTACCGGAAAACATCGCGGATTTTATTCGTCAAAAGTTTGTGTTTCTTAATATAGGTAGAATGATAGAGCAAAAAGGACAAAAATATCTTTTGCGCGCATTTAAGGAAGTTTCCGACAAAAATCCCAATGCTGTCCTCATATTTCTTGGTTCAGGCGTGTTGGAAAAAGAGCTGAAAGAATACGCGGCATCTTTGGGGGTTGAAAATAAGATTTTATTTGCCGGAATATTAGAAAATGTATACCCGATTATCGCTAAGTCAGATTGCTTTGTTTTCTCGTCTCTTTGGGAAGGATTTCCCAATGTTTTGCTTGATGCTTTGTCTTTGGATAAAGCTGTAATTTCTACCGACTGCGACACAGGTCCTCGCGAACTGCTTTCGGAAAAAGTCACTCCGGCGCCTCTCGTATACCCATATTGTGGTGAATATGGAGTACTCATTAAAACACCGCTCCGCGGGTCGATATCTTCAAAAAATACCCTTTTGCCCGAAGAAAAAAACTTCGCGGAGTCAATGCTTGAGGCTATAAAAACGAATTTCTGGGGAGGAAAATACAGCCAATCTTCTCGCGCGGCCGACAATCTTTCTTCGAGGAAAATCTATAGTTTGTGGGAAGATGCGCTAGTCTAGTTATCTATATAATCCAATTTGATTGATTAAAAACAGATAAACAGATAAAGAAGAATAAGGCTTTTTTATCCAAAAAAGAAAATTTAACGGAGTAAGATTTTCACATCAAGTATTTTTCTTTTTAAATATGGCAATAAGCCTCCTGCCTTTCTCCTTATCGCATATATTGAAATATCGGGTCCATATATGTTTATTATAAAATTTCCGGAGAGGCTTGATGTCAATGAATTTGTTGTCAATAAATTTATATAATAATTTAAGGATATGGAAACCGGCTCTGTCTTGGCCGAATATTCCGTCCGCGCAGAAATAATCGGAAACAGTTTCAGTTAAAGATTTTGCCGTGAAGTGCTGGTAGTGTTTGCTTCCTGGAAGAGGGATTCCTTGCAAAAAAGACGGGACAGTTATAATCAGTGCGCCGTCTTTTTTAAGGACGCGGGAAACTTCTTTTAAAATCACGGAAATATTTGATGGTTCTATGTGTTCCAATGTCTCTATTAGAAAGACAGCGTCAAATGAACTTGGTTCGTATTGTAATTTTGACAGATTGCTGACGGAAAACTGCGCTTGTGGCACAAGCAAGCGGGCGAATCCGATTGCTCTCTGCGAGTAATCAGCGCCGAATAGGAAATAACCGTTTCCCAATCCGGTCATTTGCCCTAAGAATCTTCCATCTCCACACCCCGCGTCAAGAATTGAAATGGTTCCCAGTTTTTTGGCTATACTGACGCAAAAATTTAAGTAGCCAAAATAAAGACGGCCATTCTGACTAAGAGCGTCATCTGAAAACCAGTGATATGGCGTTTTGTAAGAAACTTCCTGGAGTTTTTGTTTATCGTTAAATTGTTGCATAGAAATAATAAATATTTTAATTGACAATTTTATAATATGTTATCATCGGTATTGTATCCGATGTTTAATTTTTTTTAGCAAATTGTAGACGAAAGGAAATTTTTTTATGAGAAACACTCTAATTCTATTTCCGTTTATAAGTCCGATAGGTGTTTTGAATGACTCATCTTTTTCCTTGTCATAAATTTTGTTCTGTTTATATTCCACATGATGGACAATAGTTGCTCTCGGATTAAACTGATATCTAAATCCCTTTTTTATAAGAGCTCGATTAAAAGTTTGCCCGATTCTGCCGTATGTTCGTATTGATTCGTCAAACAGTCCGCTTGATAGCCAGTCTTTTTTATACATACAGGTATTATTTTCTACAACCCATTTGTATTTCGGAATCGGCTTGAATTTTTGAGGAATAGAATCGCCGTAAGTTTCCAAATATGCCCGCATTTTTTCCTTTAATTCATTATCGTTCGGGTCGGTGCTCATTCTGCCTCCGCCAGTGAGAGTCATTGGAGCGACTGTCTTTTTATGTTCGGCAATAAACTCCGGAACAGGGAAGCTGTCATCATCCAAAATTACAACGGCTTTTCCCCGAGCCTCTTTGATTCCCACATTTCGCGCAACAGCCAGTCCGTATTCGTTTTTCAATCCGGTGTCCAGTGAGCGGAGCTCAAACGGGGCGGTTTTTTTATATTTCTCAAGCATTTCTTGCGTGCCGTCCGATGACCCATCGATGGAAACTACTACCTCGAAATTTTTATCCGTTTGATTCCGCAAAGAATCCAATAATTCTTTGAGTACGTTTTTTCTATTGAATGTGGAGATAACGATAGAAAAGTTTACCGGTATTTTAACCCTGCTGAATTCATCATCGTCATTTTTTCCGCTGACACGAAAGCCGATTCGATTTAATTTTTGCACGAGAGAGTTATGTCTATCATCCGAAATATCGATTTTGTGTTT